>Ga0207797_1000004_pt1 | contig 147529 bp, 131 predicted proteins | sample PRCRCaboRojoPR_6_FD_187275 | JGI IMG/M metagenome (GOLD analysis project Ga0207797, IMG submission 187275) | Marine sediment microbial community from Cabo Rojo, Puerto Rico - PR CR 10% Liquid 1 (SPAdes) | ecosystem: Environmental > Aquatic > Marine > Coastal > Sediment | place: Cabo Rojo...
AGGGTCCTCCATCTTTCTACGGGAAGGACAGACAGACCGCGTATCCGTACATGGTCCGGTTCCCGCTTCCAATGTTCCTGGCATACGTCCCCCACTGCTCCCCAACGGTAAGATAAGGAGATGTGTTGTAGATCACCAGCTCCTCTTGAGCAGCGAACCCACCTCCCGTGACTATCTTCCCCGAACCGCAGGCAGGGATTGCATAGCCTGTCGATCCACCTGTGATGACCGTTGACTCCATGATTTGTTCCGCCTCAGCGCTGAGACCGGACAAACACACAGCGTAAGCATTCATGGCCTGGCCCGAGCCACTCGAGTTCTCAGCATACACCTGCCAGCCGTTGCCTTTTTTCGAGCTGTTATAGACCCGGAGGGTGCCGCTTGAATTCGTGGCCCATCCCCCACCAGTGACCACGCTGCCCGAGGGACATTCAACTTCTGAGTGACCGATCCCTCCCCCCGAAGCGGTGACCTGCTGGAACACCTGGGAAGTGGAAGCGGCGGGGGCGTTATACAAACAGGTCGCATACACATTCAGCAGTATGCTGGAGCCTCCGTTATTTTTGCCATAAGCCCGCCAGCCATTGCCGCTCTTGGTTTGAGAGTAAACCAGCATGTTGGGACTCGTGGCATATCCCCCGCTGACCACCACGCTGCCGCTGGGGCAGGAAACCGTAGCGGAGCCCGTGTCCCCCGATGTTATGGATACCTGTTCGTATACCAGGTCGGTATACGGTAGGATAGGTACCAGGGTGATCGGTTTAACGGTCACCACCACAAACGAAGTTGGCGTCGGGGTTGGAGTCTCTGTGGGCTCCGGCGTATCGGAAGGTTCGGGCGTATCGGTTGCAGGCTCCGGGACAACGATCTCCACGATCAGATTGGTGCCAAAGAGCGACCCTTCCAGAGAACGAAAACGCCAATTGCCTTGATATGTCCCCGGTGATGAAGGCGCTGTCAAATCGACCGAGATGTCCAGGCTCTCTCCCACCGCGAGGGAGGGCAAATCGACCGCAGCAGGTCCCCCAAGCTGATTACCGCTGGCAAACAAGAGCTGGAATCCATCCTCCCAATCACAGGTCCCCGAATTCTGCACGCGCCATGTTTTCACAAATGACGCCCCTGGATCCAGTTCCGTTCCGTCCGGGATGGTGACATCCGACACAAAGGATGCCTCATAGGTACACTCTTCTTCATCCTCAGGCTCAGGGGTAGGTGTATCGGGAGATTCATCCGTGGGTTCTGGAGTTGTTGAAGGCAGCGGTTCGTCCACCGGGCTTCCCTCCACAACCTGCAAATTAATGATGGCAGGAGAGGAGATGTTCCCCTCCACATCATAGGCAACCGTGGAAATCGACATCTCCCCCTCTTCCTGGGGTGTCCAGAGCTGGGTAACTTGAAATTCCTGTGGATTTTCAGCGGGAGCCTCATCGGACTGGATGATCTCACCGTCGACCCATAACTCAACCCGCGCTACACCCTCACTGGCGTTGACACTGGAAATCACCTCCACTTCCTCACCAACGAGTACTTCCGCGTCGTCGCCTGGACTTCTAATTTCCACCTCGATCGTAGGCTCACCGCCTCCAAAATTACAGGCCAGGATGGAGACGATCAAGGTGACGATCACAACCCACAGCTGTTTTTTATGCTTTGACTCCATGTTCCCTCCTCTGATTCTCATCCCCTGTCAGGGACTGCCACCATAGACCCCGGGCAAAAAAGGATCATGGTTACAGTTTAGATTTTCTTGGAAACGGTCCCATTTTGAGGATCATTCTCAAGGACTGGGTTGAGACAACAGATGGTTTATGAGATATTGTATTCACGGATCGGATTATACACGCAACCCCCCGGGTGTGCAATCATGTTTATTTTGTTCCCTGAGATGACCGCATTTAAGAACGTCGGCGAAGGCAAATCTTCAGAAACATAAATTTACCCAAAAGACTCCAGAGGCTTCCTGCCATCTGGAGTCTTTCATCTCTACCTAAAAAGCTCATCAGATTATTCTACGATCACGCGGTCGCTGCCGCTGCGCCCGAAGACTTCTGGAGAATACATCTCTTCCGCTTTAGCAGGGGGAACGACGAAATTTCCTGGCGTGGTCGCTCGGGCAACATATGTATATTCGTACACTCCGTCCCAGAGCAAGGTAGTGAAAGCTTCCGCCCTTTCATCGCGCATGTTCTGGTGGTTGTACCAGGTGCCCCACCACCACCAGCCAAATCGGTACTCCTCACTGTCAGGATCTTCCGGAACGCTGCCTGAGACAGCCAAGGCAGGATTGATGATCTCCAATCCCGCAGGGAGCGGATCCACCAGCGCGACGTGGTACCGACGGTTATCCGCCACCATGGTCAGCCGCACCCGGACCCGGGCCCCAGCTTTGACATGCCAGGTCCCGTCCTCCTCCTGCCAGACATCCTCGGGATCATCGACCGCCTCATACTTCCGCTGGACCACAAAGCCCATATCCAGAGGATCCAAATCCAGATCCGTAGGCGCGTATTTCAACCCCAAACGATAGTAAAGCCGTCCCGGCCCTTCCTTGCTGATCACCAAGTCCTGGGTTTCCCCACCATTTTCCTCGACGAGGTAGGACATCGGAATCTGAGTCTCCTTGCGTTCCGTTGTCCGGCCCACAAAAGTGTGCGCTCCAGCGTAGGTTTCACCCAACCAGATCCGGGCCACAAACTCAGGCGTCTGTTTCTCAAACGTATTGAAATAGCGGTCCAGCGCTAAAAGCACGAAGACGTTTTCCTGCGTGTTCCCCCATCGCCCTTTCTCACGGTGTGCCAACAGCCCATTGACCAGCTTTGGAATCAGGTCGCTCTCCGGGTTGTCAGCGATCAGAGCATCCAGAAGGATGGCATCCGTGCGGCGGTTTGATCCCAGGAGAAGGTAATTCTGGTCATCATATTGCGTGGTGAAATTAGCTGCGCCAGCGGTTTCCACCACCCGGTTTCCCACATAACGGCGGATAGATTCAAGTTCCGCCGTGGAGCCGGGGGAATCCACCAAAACCTGCCAGATCCAACCCACAGCATCTAACCTCAGCTCCTCGATCTCAGCGTCTTTCAGCAAGTTCCTCGCTTTCAGAGGGTCGCTGTCCCCCATCAGATCACGCACATAAAGAGCATAAGCACTGAGTGTGTTCCGTGTATCCTCGCTGTACCAGGATGGGTAATGTCGCTCGATCTCCCGCAAATAGCTCAAAAGCCGGTCCTGGATCTCTTCCGGGACCTCAAATCCTTTCATTTCAGCCCGCTGCAGAGCATGCGCGACATGTATGGTGTGGAAGGGGATGGATTCTCTCCCCTTTCGCCAGTAACCATACCCACCGTCATTGTTTTGCAAGCGCTGCAGTTCTTCGATGTCCCTTTCCACAGCGGCTTCCAGCTCCAGCGGCGAGGGCAAACCATCCGCCTCGAAAGCGCTGAGGACATCCCGCAAGGCAGCGATGCCCAGCACCCGGGAAGCAATTTGCTCCGAGCACTCGTAAGGATACGACGCCAGGTACAAGACGGCATCCGTGAGCGCTTGAAGCGCCGTGGAAGAGGTATTGACCTCCAACCCACCGAACTGAGGGAAGACATCTTCCGGCGCAGCCACCGGCTGGGCGACCGCGCCTTCATCGATCACCCCGTAGGTAGCGAAAGCCTCAGAGGTCGCCGGTGTGTAAACCGGAAGCTGACCAAAAGCAGCGTCCTCATACGTCCCAGCAACAGCTGCTGCCTGGAAATGGACCGTCCCCGCCATTTCAGTGGAAGCCGGGAAACGGACCTCGACTCGATCATTCGCCGGGACCGTCACCCTGATCCCTTTCTCCTCCAGATCCAAATTATTGGCCCGGATGACCACATCCGTCTCCAGCGGTTCATCGGTTTGATTCTGGAGCACAATGGGTAGTTCAAACGCATCCCCGAAGTTTAAGAAACGGGGAGCAGAGGGGCGCACCATCAGCGGCAGGCGCGCTGTTAGATTCGCTTCAGCGGAGCCAAACTGCTTCCCTCCTTGATCCACCGCGACCACCATCACCCTGTAACGGGTTAGATTGTCCGGAACCTGAATTTGAACGCTCGCTTCTCCACGGCTATCGGTCCGGACCTCGGGGGCAAAGGTAGCCAGAGGATTGAAGTCCGTCCGGACCTCGATGGGCTCTTGTGCAGCCGCTTCTCCTCCCCCTAACCCCGCCACATCCGCAGATTTTTCCTGGGGAGCTTCCGCCATCGCTTCTTCTTCCAGAGCCCCTTCTACCGCCATAGTGGCCATGGGCTCATTCCTTCCCCCAACTTCCTGACTATCCTCTACCAATGACTGAGGATCAACCAGGATAATATTGGCCCGGCTGTAATATCCTTGAAAACCTGCGGATCGGGTCTGATAAAACACGGAAAGGGGATCTGCCAATTGGTAATCCGTCAATGCCAGAATAGCCTCATCTACCACGACAACAGCCATTTCCGCGTTTTGAACAGGCTCTCCGCGGGCATCGGTGACCACCAAATTCAAGTTTGTTGACCCACCCGGCGCCAAGGCCTGATCTTCCAGCTCCGCTGCCACGGACAAAGTCCGCTCTAACGGTGGGATTTCCAGGTTGATCTGCCCGGTAGCGTAGGCAGGACGCGGTGAGATACCTTCCATTTCTTCCCCTTGTTTGTCGGTCCGGGGAGCAGAACCCACCACATCTACCTGGACATGTAAATTGGGAAGATATGCCTCTTTGATCGGGACGCGAAGTGTCGTGCTTCCCGCTGTAAAGGAAAAACTCTGGGTATCAATGATCCCGCTGCGGGCAATGGTCAGCAGACCCTCCCCGGATTGGAACGGCGCCTGGACCAAAATCTCAGCTACCTCTCCAGGCTGATAAGTTTCTTTGTCCGGGACCAGGGTCACTTCCTCCCGCTCCACCTTCCGGGAGGGGGGACGCTGCCCCCCACTCACCCAGCGCGTCAGGCGGCTCTGGTTAACCCGGCCCTGTTCATCCGTGATTTCCGCTGTGATTTGATACCGGCCTCCCGCCGGAGTATCAAAGGAGCAGGTCACGGGTTCGCTTTTTGACCCTTCGCTGCACTCCTGAATGTCAACTTCCTTTTCCTGCCATTGCCCATTCTCATATTTCCACTCTAAACGGGCAGCTTCGACAAGGATGGGACGATCCGAAACTGGATTTCCATCCAGATCTGTGACGATCAGATCCACATCCATCGGGTCCCCTTGCTTGACAAAAAAGCGCTCCGTACGCATCCCCACGTACAGATCAGCAGGATGGACCATGAGGCTCGTGTTGCTGGCCCAGGCTTGACGATTGACATCGAACACGGTAGCTTCCGCCTGCAAACTGTAGGGGCGCGGTGTCTCCACTCCCTTAAAGTCAACTTTCAGGTAATGCGTGCCGGACGCATCCGTCCGTCCTGAGAAAGTGCTTCCCGAGCCCGGCCCTTGGGGACCCGGTCCACCTCTGAAGATCCACCATGGCGTCCACATCCCGAATGTGAAATCAGGCCAATTTGGAGGCTGGTAATTCGTGGCCTGGGAATTCACACGCCATTCCACATCCGCATTAGGCAGAGGGCCCCCGGCGTAATACGCAGCTTCAACAGCGAGCACCGCTTGGTCCCCGACGAAATACGGACCCGTGGACTCATTGCGGGCTTTGACTTCAAACTCAGGCCGCCGGAATTCTTGAATCTGGAACATGTGCCAATGCTGGTTCGTCCGCATCCCCCCAGCGCTCCCCAGAGATCGCAATACCAGTTGAGCGGCGCCGAGGTTTATATCCTCGGGCAGGCTGAAGGAGAAATCAAACCCTCCCCAGGCATTCAATTCCGCCTGTCCCTGGGTGATCTCATTCCCCTGCGGCCCGTTTACCTGATAATGGACGCCCGTGATCCCATCGCCGACCAACTCTACATCCCCGGTCTCCGTCGTGCCAATCCGCCGCATCCAGCCTTTGACATGGACTTCCTCTCCAGGCTTGTACATCTCCCGGTCATCGAAAACATACCAGCGTAATTCATCGATCACAGACCTTTTTTCCCACTTACCCGACCCCCAATAAGAACTTGATGAGGGAAGCAATGCCTGATCCTCCCCTTTGGAGGCGACCAGGTAAGAGATCCCCCCTGCCGGGATGCCAAATCGAGCGATACCATCCTGATCCGTTTCGCTGAGTATACTTTGAATTTCAGACCTTATGGTCACCTCGGAAAGCGATGTGCCGTCCTTTAAAGCGGTCGCCCAGACCACCATCTCGCTGTGGTCCTTAAAGGCATCCAATCCGATCTGTGTGACCTGGACCCAGACCTGGACCGTTTCCCAATACCGTTCCTCTTTGAACAACTCTTTGGGGGGCTTGGCGATGACGATAAAATGACCGTATTCACCTGACATCACTTCACTCAGATCAACGGGGACTTCTGTCAGGATATCCGCACCCCCCTCTACCGGGATAGAGGAATCAAATACCAATTCCCCGGGAGGATTTGGGGGATCCTCTCTCCGCTGGTAATCCTGCAAATACGCTTTGAAATCCGGCCAGTGGGAGGGGTTCACATCGTAGATCCTGACATCCAGGCGGTCATAATTTATCGCGTAGAGTGATAAGACAGGCCTTTTAGAAGCAGGATCAAGGGTAACCAGCGTCTGTCTCGGACCATATAAAACGGGCTCTGCGGGTCCGATCTGAAACTTTAACGTTTGGTCCTCCCCTAAGGTCTGTCCAAAGATGTCCTTTATCCCCCCATCCAATGTCACGCGGTACGTCGTCCGGGGCCTTGTCGCACCCCGAATGTTGATCGTATTACCGTAGATATTCACCGTCGCGTCAGGCAGCTCCGGTTGGATCCGCAGCATACCTTCTTGATAAGCTTCTGCATCGAGGGGATTGTTAAAGCGAATGAACAAGGGTGTTAAAGGTCGACATTTTGAACCTCCCCCAGAGCAGCTTTGATCCTGTACCTGCAGGGGAGGATAGGTGTAAAAACTGAATCCCTGTCCGCTTTCCGTCTTCAAAGGACCTTCCGCGGACGGGGTACCGGGGCCGATATCCACTGTGATGGTCGTGTCCGCGGGTAAAGGCTCTTGACTGCGAAAGGCCAGCCAACGACCCTCCATCGCGTCATCCACCATGCGGCTCACCCTTTTATCCTCTTGGATTTCTTCCTCTTTAGCCAGACGCACGGGGATTACCTGCCCTCCAGCGGAGACGCGGATCGTATCAAGGACCGCTTCCGGCTCAATGCGTTGGTCAAAGGAAGCGAAGAGCAGGGGTTCCAGAGGCTGGGGCCCCTGGGAAGGGTAATATGTTTGCAGGGTCGGGGGCGGCGTTTGGAATGTGAATTGAACCGCTTCCTCCAACCTCTCTCCAGAAACCGACTCCACCCGTTCAGGAATAGTCACCTGATACGCAGTAGCCATGGGTAAGCGGTCGAATTCTTCAGAATCAGATTGAAAATTTAAAGTCCTCGTCCCCAGCCAGCGCCATGTACCAGGAACATCTGGATCAATCTTTACCGGCACATCTTCATTCGCCAAGCCTTCCAGGGTGTCCAAAGGCACCATAGGCTGGTTAAAGGTGACATTGACGAAAGGCGCGATGGGGACTTCTCCCTCTGGAGCGTATCGCAAAACCTTCAAAGGCTGATCTTCAACCGGCCCTGGACCCTCGGTCTCATCAGGAGAAGGGAAAACGACCTCGATGGTCTCGCCCGTGCGGGGCGGAGGCAGCAACTCATCCGGCAGGTTAAACTCCATCTCCAAGCCCTCTGCGTCAGGCAAATCAGGCAAACGGGATAATATATCCTCTATCTCACCCGCGAGGAGCGGCTCTCCCTCCACCCTCTGTGGTCCCTCAGCGGGGGCAGGTTGCGCACTCCCGTCACTCAGGTCAATGATCAGGCCGGAGCCATCCCCATCTTCTCCATTTTGGACCCTGATCTCCTCCCCGCTTGAAGAGGGGCCTGTATCCAGAGGTATAGGTTGATCATCAAACAGGTCCATGTCGATCACCTGTGTGAGACTGCACCCCATACCTACAAGTAAAACCAACCCAATTGTAATTAGTTTTCGCCACGATAAGTGCTTGTGCTCAGACATGACAGGGCTCCTCTTCTATATTCGGATATGCGGTAAAGATGAGTGTTGGACAGACCCTTTCTTGTTTCTCCTCAGGTTGAGATATTTTCCTCTTGGGAAGGTAATGCGTTTTTTATATAAAAACATCTCTCTTAAGGGATAGACGTAATTAAAACCCTTTTTGTTCCCGAAACCTGGCTGACAAGATCTCAAACAAAGAAACCTTCCGCCATCCCTGATCACGAAATATTTATCCCTCAGAAAGTTGAGATAGAAACCGTTTTAACGCTTTCACAGCGCCCTGCTGGTTCTGATACGCTTGAACAGTCAATAAAGGATGAGGATTTCCAGAGATCATTTTGGAGATCTTCCTGTCTCCCTGATAAAGGCAGAGCACAGGCTTATCCAAAGACAGAGCGTAGCCGATCTCATATCCCACTCCATGGGAAGGCGTGCTGACCTCAGCCACCAAAAGGTCACTCTCTTTAATCCAATTCACATCCCTGTGAAAAATATCCCCCGGATCCTCGTCCTGATCCATCTCTTCTACGCCTGTATCAGCGATATGCGCTGTGGGGACTTCGTGGCCAGCGTGCCCCAAAAACTGGACAAGGGTTTGATACGTCCCCTCATCCTGCCTCCCTCCTGTGATAGAACAAGCGAAATAAATTTTCATATCTGCTTTCCTTTCCATTGAATCAGCATAAACCCAAAAAGAGATAAAATAAAGATACGATGCATGTAATTATAAGGTCAATTGCGGCTGAAACAGCTCCTTTCCTCATGTGTTATACTCGATCCATATCCAGGTGAGAAGGATGAGAATCAGGTACAAGTTATGAATCCAGTTCAGGGTTTGGAACTCAAAAACGTTCAGAAAACCTTCGGTAACACCCAGGCGGTCACCGGGGTATCATTCAAAGTCCACAAGGGGGAAATCGTAGGGATTTTAGGCCCCAGTGGAAGCGGAAAAACCACCTTGCTGGAGATCATTGCCGGATTGATCAAACCAGACCGGGGGGTATGCACTTGGGACGGGGAAGATTTGGCGGACATCCCGACCCATAAACGCGGATTTGGACTCATGTTCCAGGACTTTGCCCTCTTCCCACATAAAAACGTCCATGAGAATGTGTCTTTTGGTTTGCTGATGCAAGATTGGTCATCCGCAAAGGTGTCCCAGCGTGTGGAAGAGGTGCTGGATCTGGTCGGATTGCCAGACTTCGGCTCCCGGGAAGTCGACACGCTGTCGGGCGGTGAGAAGCAGCGCGTGGCTCTGGCCCGGTCATTCGCTCCACAGCCCCGCCTGTTGATGCTGGATGAACCCATTGGCTCGCTGGACCGCACGCTGCGGGAGCGTTTGATGGGAGAGGTGCGAGAAATCTTAAAATCGATGAAACAAACAGCCATTTATGTCACGCATGACCAGAAGGAAGCCTTTACCGTCGCTGACCGCATCGTGGTCCTGCAGGAGGGAACCGTGGCTCAAATAGGGACCCCATGGGAAATTTACCACCACCCTGATTCCCCATTCATAGCCCAATTTCTCGGCCTCAGGAACGTTTTTCCAGCGGAAATCAAAAAGGAAGATGGACAAATGCTCATCTCAAGCCCCTTTGGCGAATGGCCCAGCCAAGAGGACAGGGAAAGAAAGGTCACCCTCTTATTACGGCCTGATGCCGTCGCGCTAGGCCCCTCGCCTGATGCGGACCATTGTGAATTAATGGGGACTTTGATGAAAAAAACCTTCACGGGAAAAGCTTATAAAGCAGAGGTGGATGTGGACGGCACCCGGCTGCATTTTACCTTTTCATCCTCTGCCGAGGATTTACCCCCCAAGGGCCAAGAGATCAGCCTGCATTTTCACCCTTCGGAAGCATTCCAGGTATTTGAAAAACCATAAGCCCCCCTTCAAGGCAAATACTCTAACGTTTAATATAGCCGGGGACGAGAAACCGCCTCCTGACTGCTGCATGTGTAATCTCAGTTTCCTACACCCCTCAGCCGATGTGAAAGCCGCTCCAGGTACCCGTCAAGCCATACCGGAGCAGATCCATTCCTGCTATCTGCAGGAGGGCGGTGATGAATCCCCCAAATAAGGGCCAGATAAGGTCAGGAAATTGTCTGGCCTTATTCTCCATGCCAAAGAAAATAATCCATATTAAACCATAAAGCAAAGTCAGGAGGGTCAGCACCCCGAGTGCACTGGCCAATGTCAGAGGATATAAAATCCAGGACCTCCCTGAAAGGAAAGCTGCAGTGACCAGGGCGCCGGACAGGAAAAAACCAGACCATTCCTGGAATCCCTTCAATATTGATTGGGTAGAGAAGCGCTTCCAGACTGTCCGCTGAAAGAGGATATATACCATCAGGCTGATATCCAAACCTACCCCCACACCTGTGATCAGGCGCAGGTCATTCCGCGGCTTGTAGAGAACGTAATCCTCCCAGTGGGCAAAATGGACCAGGGAATTCAACGCGTCTGCCAGATAGGCCAAAAAAATCAACCCCAGAAGGACCATGAGCGTCCAATGCGGTGCACCCGCACGCTTTTTTGCCACCAGAAAAAGGTACGTTAATCCCGCCACCAGCCCCAGATATTGGCCGGTACACCGGGCACACAGCGAGACAGGCCGCCCCTGGATAAAAAATGAGTGTGATGGGAGACGGTGGCAAATGGCGTAACCGATGGCATCCGCTTTTCCCAAGAGTCCGCCGGGTGTGTTCGCCAACCAGGCCCCAAGAACAACCAAACCAAGAAGGATTAAAAATGTTTTCCAAGAGACAACTTTACGCATGGTTTACCGATTCATCCTTCATCTTTTACGTGAGGTTTCACCATTTTTGTCAAATCAATTTTTTGGGGGAGGAGCTCGGTAATGGCCAGGTAAACACACAACCCACCCACTGCTATCCAGGCCTCTATGGCATACAGGCGTCTCTTTAATATCACCTCAAGAGGTGTTTCCACGGCTTTCCGAAGCAAAGGCCATTTCCCCCCCCCGATCACAAAAAACACCATGTAGAAGCTGTAGAGTATTTCAATAATGAAGTTAATAATGATCAAGGAGTGAATGTATCTCCATATTCTTTTCATTTTTATACCCCATAAAGATGGATAGGTCTTAATGAGCAAAGAGGCTTTGTGATTTTCTTAGTGCTGAAAACTAATTATACCGGAGAACAACGACCAAACTTCCAAAGGGTTATCAACAGGGATGAATTCAAAATCAAATGGGGGTTCAATGAATTTTCCCCGCTGGATCCTCCTTTCAGATAGTACAATGGGGTCTGGCACATAAAAGAAAGGCACATCCAATGCAACAACCACTCATCCCATTCCCCATTAAACAAAGAATAGATCAATTTCGCCGCTCGTACCCTCCTCAGTTTTGGCTGCTTTTCTGGGGTACCATGGTCAGCACGGTAGGAATGAGTATGATCTGGCCCTACCTGGTTGTTTACATCAGCAAGCAATTATCTCTGCCTATGGCATCCATCGGGGGTTTGATCACCTTGAACGCCGCCATGAGTTTGTTGACGTCTTTCCTGGCAGGTTCATTCACAGATCGATTGGGGCGCAAGTGGGCCATGGTCATCAGCTTATCATTCAACGGTCTGGCGTACTTCGCCATGATCCACGCTCAAACCCTGGGACAATTTGGCCTTTTGATGGCGCTGCGCGGGGCGTTCCGCCCTCTCTATCGAGTTGGATCGGATGCCATGCTGGCTGATCTGGTTTCTCCTGATCAACGGGCAGACGCCTACGCTTTGAATCGCCTCAGCAAGAACGTTGGCGTGGCCATGGGACCGGCCCTGGGCGGGTTTCTGGCTGCAACATCTTACAACATTGCCTTCGGGATTGCTTCGATCACATCCATCATCTTCAGTTTGCTGATCGCCTTTTTCGCTCAAGAAACTTTTTCCCCCAAAACACATCAGAAAAGCACCTTCCCAGAGTCCATTCAGGGGTACAGCAATATCTTTGCGGACAAATTTTTTATGACTTTTATCTTTGGCGTCATCTTCCGACAGATTGGCGCCAGCATCCTCTGGGTGCTCCTTGCAGCCTATGCGAAGGAAAATTATGGCCTCACCGAAAGCCTGTATGGCCTCATCCCGACTACTAACGCCCTCATGGTCGTTTTCCTTCAGGTGTATGTAACCAGGAAGACTCAAAAATATCCCCCCGTAAAAGTGATGACCCTGGGAACGTTTTTATATGCCGCCGGGGTGGGCAGCATCGCTCTGGGAAACGGGTTCTGGGGATTTTGGGTGAGTATGGTGATCGTCACCATCGGGGAATTGATGGTCATCCCTACCGACAGTTCTTTGACGGCAAATATCGCTCCCGAAGATATGCGAGGTCGTTACATGAGCCTGCTGGCCCTGACCTGGGGAGCTGGTTCCCTGGTTGGGCCTCTTTTAGGAGGGATCCTGAATGATCAATTCAGCCCAGTATCCATATGGTATGGAGGAGGGATCGCTGGCCTACTGGGAACCCTCTTGCTCTTCTTTCTATCTTTCAGGGATAAAGGATCACAAACGGACCAACCTCGCTTGTAATCGCGGAGGATAAAAAAAGGATGGCTGTGGAGACAGCCATCCAAGAACTCCAAAAACGCCCTGCATATCATGTTTACTCTTTCAAAGCCGACTCCATAAGCTTTTGTATGCGGGGTATCATGTCTGCTGGATCCGGATGTAAACCTTCAATCAACAAGGTGCTCTCAAAGATCTGCTCGATGATCGCCCCTTTTAAGTCATGCCCATCCTCTAATCTGCCCAACCGTTGTATCAGTGGATGTTCCGTGTTGAGTTCTAAAATCTTTTTAGGAATCTCAAAGTCCCGATCCATCATCCTGTATACTCGCTGCATTTCTTGACCCATGGCTCCTTCCGGGTCCACTAACCGGGCCACAGAGGATGTCAGGCGATCCGTGGGGCGCACATCTGCCACTCGATCTCCCAGTTTGTCTTTGAAGGTCTGGAGCAAATGATCTACCTTTTCACCAGACAGCGATGATGCTTGATCATCTTCCTCTTTTTTCTCTTCCTGATCCTCAGGAGGTGTGGGGAGTTCAAGATCCGCATCCGACACATTTTTGAGCGCGTAGTCTTTGTATTCCCGAATCCCCATCAGCATAAATGAGTCCACGGGGTCAGCGAGAATCAATACCTCATATCCATGGGTCTGAAAATAATCCAGATGGGGGCTTCGGGTCACCGAGTGTTCGTCATCACCCAGAATGTAATATATCTTATCCTGACCCTCCTGCATGCGTTCGATGTAATCATCAAGGGATGACCAGATGTCGGGGCAAGAAGTGGTTCGAAAGCGGAGCAATGGGTAGAGAGATGAACGGTCCGATTCATCTGAAGCCACACCCTCTTTGATAAATTGTCCAAACTTACTCCAGAATTCTTCATACTTCTCTTCCTCATCGGAAGCCATTGAAGTCAAAGTCTGGGTCACCTGATTGGTAAGAATCCGCTTCAAACGAGCCATCACCGCAGAAGCCTGGACGCTTTCCCTGGAGACATTGAGCGGTAAATCCTCCGCATCCACCACACCCTGGATAAAGCGGTAATACTGAGGCAGCAATTCTTTAGAATACTCGTCGATCAACACCTTTCGTGCATACAGTTTCAGCCCATTTTCCTCCCTGATGGTGGTTAATCCCCGATCCGGTTCCGGAGGGATATACAGGAGAGCGAATATTTTCATGGGTGCATCCGCTACGAAGTGAATCGTCTCCAAAGGAGGTTCGAATTCATAGGTGAGCTGCTTATAAAATTCTTCATACTCCCCCTCATCAACAGCACGTGGGTTTTCTCTCCAGACAGCGTTTTGGCGGTTTACTTGTTCTTCATCCTCGCCGAGATAAATCGGGTACGCAACATAATCTGAGTGTTTCTTGATGATCTGCCTCAATCTGTGTTTCCGGGCAAACTCCGCTGCATCATCTTTGAGTTTTACCGTCACTGTCGTTCCCCGGTTTTCTTTTTCTGCGCTCCCAATCATAAACGTCTCTGCACCAGTTGCAAACCAGCTGGCGGGATCTGCGTCCGGTTTGTAAGACCTGCTGGTTACCTTCACCCAATCGGCAACCATAAATACGGAATAAAAACCCACCCCGAACTTCCCGATCACATCTTCGAGATCCTTCTCTTCATCTTCCGCTGCTTCTAAAAACGCCCGCGCACCGGATTGGGCAATGGTTCCTAAATTGGTCCGGACTTCCTCCTGGGTCATGCCAATGCCCGTATCCGTGATTTCCAATATGTTCTCATCCTCATCGACATCCACATGGATCTCAAATTCCACCTCCGGGTCCACCACTTCGCGCTCCGTCTCCATAACGAACCGCATCTGCGTCAGAGCATCGGAGGCATTGGAGATCAACTCCCGTAAGAAAATCTCCCGCTCCGTGTACAAAGAATGAATTAATATGTTTAATAACTGTTTTACTTCGGTTTCAAAAGCGATGGGATCGCTGGGATTTTGAATCTGATCCTTAAAATCCACACTCATTTATGACCTCCTTCAAGCATGACTGTTCAAGTATATCTACTATATCGAATGAGTGTTAATAAGTTGTAAGAATAGGATCAATAAAAAATAAAGTCCTCTTTGAGCATCTCAAAAAGGACTTTACCCCAGATATTCAACTATCCAGGTGTTGATCTCCCCTTTGACAGATATGTGCACTTAACCGCGGACGATCGCGTCTGTCATTTTCGCCACCCGGGTCATTTGGGCCACATCATGAACGCGAACGATATCTGCCCCCCGGTCAATGCCAATGGACACCGTGGCTGCGGTCCCTTCCACACGTTTCTCGGGAGGTAGATCCAGGGTGTAGCCAATGAAGGACTTACGGGAAGGACCCAGGAGAACGGGAAATCCCAGCCCACGGATCTCATCGAGACGGTTGAGGAGTTCTAAATTCTGATTGACCGTCTTCCCAAACCCAATTCCCGGATCCAGGATGATATGCTTCTCTGGAATGCCCGCTTCCGTGGCAATCTCCACACTCACCATCAGTTCGCGCTTGACATCTTCCAATAAATCTTCATATTCCACCCCCACATAACGACCTCCCAGCTGTTCTTTGATCTGCGCGTTGCTGGGATCACTGCGGTTGTGCATCAGGATAACTGGAACCTGATGTTCAGAAATGACAGTCTTCAACTCAGGATCCGCCCTTAATCCCCAGACATCATTGACAAGTTCCGCCCCTCTTTCTAGGGCTTTCTCGGCAACCAGCGCTTTATAGGTATCAATGGAGATCAGGGTCTCGAACTCATCTGACAGCCGATCAATCACAGGCAGGACCCGGTTCAACTCCTCATCAACAGAAACCGGATCTGCTCCCGGTCTCGTACTTTCTCCACCCACATCCAGAATATCCACCCCTGCCTTGACGAAGGCACGAGCCTGTTCCACCGCTCCTTCCACCCCCTGCCCCACCAGACCATCCCCCGAAAAACTATCCGGCGTCACGTTAAGAATACCCATCACATAGGTCCGCTTTCCCCAACGAAAAAGGAAATCCCCCACAGATAATTCATGTTCAATGACTTTTTTCATCAAAGGTTCCTTTTAAATCACTTCTGCATCTGGTTGCCGAGTCAGGAATTGCCCCATCCCCGCTTTTCCCAACCACTCATCACCGTCGACGATCATCTTTCCGCGCAAGAACACTTTCTCGGGGTAACCCTGTAATTCCCATCCTTCGTAAAGGTTGTAATCCGTGCGGTGATGGGCCACATCCACCCCATAGGTGAGGGTTTTTTCCGGATCCCAGATGGCGATATCCGCATCGGCCCCCGGCATCAACGACCCTTTTCGGGGGTAAAGGCCAAAGATCTTCGCCGCGTTCGTGCTCGATTGAGCTACAAATTGATTCGGGGTTAAGGCCCCTTTGACCACTCCCTCTGTCCACAGAACTGGTAAACGATCCCCCACACCCGGCAGCCCGTTGGGGATTTTTGTAAAGTCATCTTTGCCAAGCTCTTTTCCGGGAATTTTAACCTCTTCTCCCTCATATTCAATGGGCGTTGTGCCGTCATAAAAGAACGGACAATGGTCCGTTCCCAGAGTCTGGAGGGTGTTATCCTCCAGGCCCAGCCAAATCCGTTCCTTGTCAACCTTTGAGCGCATGGGGGGAGAACAAATCCATTTTGCCCCATCCGGACGCCGCAGGTGATCCACCGTGAAGAACAGGTACGGGGGGCATGTCTCGCCCATTACAGGAAGGCCCAGATCCCGGGCATATTTCAATTGGTCAACGCCACCCGCTGTATTCATGTGCACGATATACAGAGGTGCCCCCGCCTGAGCTGCCAACGCGATCCCCCGCAGCACGGATTCCACCGCTCCCCAAGCAGGACGTGTATGGGCATGCCATTCCGGCGTGGTGTGCCCTGCCTCCAGGGCTTCCTGCACCAAGACCTCAATCACGTCCCCATTTTCAGCATGGAGCATGGTCAGCATCCCCTGATCACGGGCGATGCGCATCACCTGAAAGATCTCCCCATCCTGCAGCCGGAGGCGTCCGTTATAGGCAGTGAATACTTTAAGTGTGGTGATTCCCACACCAATCAGATCCGGAATTTGGGCAGCGATCTCCCTGTCGAAATGGGTGATATTCATATGAAAACTGAAGTCCACGGCTGCTTTGGGATCTGCTTTATCACGCCACGCTTCCACATTTTGCAGCAAATCGGGTTCATCATCGGGCACAAAATCCATCACGGTTGTCGTGCCCCCAAAGGCCGCTGCTTTATGCCCGGAGTAATGGTCGTCCGAGGAGACCGTATCAAACATCGGCAGATCAAGATGCGTGTGGGGATCAATCCCTCCCGGCAAGACGAACTTGTCCTCAGCGTCCACCACATGGCATCCGGTCTCATCGAAATCACGACCGACAGCCGCGATCTTTTCCCCCTCGACCAGGATATCCGCCTGGAAGGTCTCCGAAGCGGTAATCAACGTTCCATTTTTGATGATTGTCTTGCTCATAAACCCTTCCTTGAAAATACTTTTTCTCCAGGATGTATCTACCTGAAGTCAAATAACCCTGAAAAATACAACGTACGGGGAAATTATACTCCACTCCTGGGTTATTTAACCACAGCGACGCCGGGGTTGAAGGGATTCAAACCCCAGCCATCCGACAGCTCCTTTGGCTGGCATATCTCAGCGTGAGACCTGAACATGCCTGCTCATATTACCCTATTTATTGAGTTCGTCCGGATGGGAAGTGAGACCTAATAAAGCAGCCAGGACCTCCGGGGAAAGGTCTTTTTTCGGAGCGTCAGCCTTATACTCACTGGCTTGATCCGCCCGTTCTCTGAGCGCTTTCCAGAGCCTTTTCCGTTCACTGGGGCGCACCGTCAAATCCGTCAATAATCGAGCGTTACGCATATATTCACCTGTAGTATATAAAAAAGTGAACCGTTTCCAGTTTCCAGCCAGGATCGGTTCAGGGAGGTTCTGTAAAGGCCCTAACTGGACCTTGTAATATTCCTCATGGGCCCGGGGATGCTCGGGTTCTTCGCTGATCAGGTCAATCCTCGTCGTCAACTCATGTCCCCGAACAGGAGCGATTCTTTCCACACGCCAGCGCTCGTCCCCAAAGGTTGCCGGTTGGTAAAAAGCCAAATAGTCCACATTCAATATCCGCGGTGCGGTGCACACCGGGATCCTATACCAGCCCAGGACCCGGGCATACTGCATATCACGGGGTTCAGGCATGATCGCCACCAGGATCAGCGCAGAAGGAGAGAGTTGCATAATCTTCATATCTTACCCCCACATGCTGTCAGCTGTCAGGAGACGAAAACAGCTGTTACAGCAAAACAAAAGGTTCTTTTACCTCTAATTTTCATTATACACAAAACAGGTATCCTCGTCTTATTAATCCATTTTCCCGTCCATGAACCAGCTCCCTATTTAAAATGAAAAGCGCCGGATTCTGAAACACAGAACGCGGCGCTTTTAAGTTCTCTGCCGGAATAAGGGCCTAGAGCAGCCCTACCCGGTCGTTAAAATCTTTGATCAATTCATCCATCTCATCGATCTGCTGGTGGTAGCTGTCCCAATACGATGGATCGGACCATTGGGTATTGAGTTCTTCCAGCTCTTTGCCCTGCTGCTCGATCCAGGTGTAGTACTTAAGGTTGTGGATCCGGCGTTTAGCTTCAAAGTTCAGGTCCAGTAAATAATTGGGGGTCACCCCTTTCAAGTAACGAGCGTGATGGCGGGCGGCGTCCATTTCCGTGTACTCTCCAAATTCCTCGTGCATCTCTTTTAAGCGGCTCTGGTAAAGCTCCATAGAATCCGTAAACACGGTTAGGACAATATCGTTCTCATCCAGCTCATAATACTTGGCATATTTGATGGACATGAGTACGTTGGCAATGCAGGAAAAGCCCATGAAATCCAGCTGGCTGACGAGGTCTTCAGGGACCCCTTTCTCGATCAGATACTGCCGTCCGGCAGGTTCGTTGAAAAGTCGGGCCAGGTTGACCACCGCGTTGTCGTCAATGGCGATGACCATATCCGTATTTCTGACATTATGGATCCAGGGTACGTGTTTGTCGCCAATACCCTCAATGCGGTGCGCGCCGAACCCGTTTTCCAGCAAAGTCGGGCACTGCAGCGCTTCACCGACCGCGATCCTGCTGTTGGGGAAGATCTCTTTCAGGTAATCCCCGCAGCCCAGGGTGCCGGAAGAGCCGGAGGTCAGCGCCACGCCGTGGTAGTTGTCGTCAGGCCCCATCTCGATACCCAGGACCTCTTCCATGGCATGGCCCGTGACGTTATAGTGCCAGAGGTGATTCCCAAACTCGTCAAACTGATTGAAGACGAAGACATTTTCCCGTTCCTCGCGCAGCTCCCAGACCTTATCGTAAATCTCTTTGACGTTTGATTCAGAACCCGGGGTAGCGATCGTTTCCCCGGCCACTTTGGACAGCCAGTCAAAGCGCTCCTGGCTCATCCCTTCGGGCAGGATGGCGATGGAATCACAGGCCAGCAAAGAGGCGTCATAAGCTCCACCGCGGCAGTAGTTGCCGGTGGAAGGCCAGACCGCTTCATGGAAGGTGGGGTCAAACTGACCGGTCACCAGGCGGGGAACCAGGCACCCAAAGGTGGCGCCCACTTTATGCGATCCCGTCGGAAACCATTTCCCCACCAGGGCAATGATGCGGGCATCCACGCCTGTCAAGCTTTTGGGGAGCTCTACATAGTTGACACCATTAAACCCGCCCCCGTGCTCAACAGGTTCATTCTTCCAGGTGATGCGGAATAAATTCCGCGACGTGATATCCCACAGGCCAATATCCTTCAATTCCTCTTTGACCTTATCAGGAATCAATTCCGGGTTCCTCATCTGCGCGAAGGTAGGGATGATGATATCCCGCTCCCGGGCTCGCTGCACTGTCCTTTCTCGCTGCTCTTCATTGATAGTTAGATCAATCATATGCTTCTATTCCTTTTCTCCAAGTAAAGTGTTTCTTTTCCATTCCCCTGTGTTTTATCATTCCTCTATCTGGGGAGCATCACGAACGATATAAAGGGGCCTCCCTTTGGCTTCATCGTAAATGCGCCCGATGTATTCTCCCAGAACTCCCAGGAAGATCAACTGTACACCTCCCAGGAACAAGATCAGGATCAGGGTCAATGCCTGTCCGTACAGAGCCCGGGATCCCGCTAATCGCAGAACAATGGTAGCTACCAGGGCTAAAATCCCTAACCCGGTCGCCCCAAACCCCACGTACATGGCAAGCTGTAAGGGGAAGATTGAAAAGCCAGTCACAGCATCACTGGCTAATTTGACCATTTTCCGCAGCGGGTATTTGGTTTCCCCGGCATGCCGCTCCTCTCTTTCATAGGCCACACCCACCTGTTTGAAGCCCACCCAGGTGGACATCCCCCGCAAAAAGCGGTGCTGTTCGCGCATCTGGTTGAGCACGGAGACCACTTTGCGGTCTAACAACCGGAAATCGCCGGTATCCAGAGGGATCGAGATCTCTGTAATGCGCTGGATGAAGCGGTAAAACGCGGCAGCGGTGGCCAGTTTGAACCAGCTCTCCCCCTCCCGTGTCTCCCTCACCGCGTACACGACCTCATATCCCTGCTTCCATTTTTCAATCAGATCCAGGATCACTTCGGGAGGATCCTGTAAATCCGCGTCGATGATGACCACAGCCTCCCCCCGGCTGTAATCCAGTCCAGCGGTAACCGCGATCTGATGCCCGAAATTCCGGGCGAAGATCACCGGACGGACGCGGTCATCCTTCTCGGCAAGCTGGCGTATATGGTCCACAGAGCCATCCGTGGACCCATCATCCACCATCACGAACTCCCAGCTCTCTCCCGTCCTCTCCATGACCTCGCGGATCCGGCGATACAGGACGGGAAGGTTTTCTATTTCGTTATAAATGGGTGCGATGATCGTATAGGTAGGCATAGTTATAAACCTGGTTGATTAACTGCTCAGCAACTTCTTCACCTCATCTAAATCAGGTTTGATGACAGGCGCTTCCCCGGCTGCTTCCATGGCCGCATCCACGTCCTTCAACCCGCTCCCGGTATTTAAAACCAGGACCGGGTCCCGGGGCTGGACCAGGCCATCCTCAAGGGCTTTTTTAAGCCCTGCATAGGAGGCGGCCCCGGCTGGTTCAGCGAAGATGCCCACACGCCCCAAATCAGCGACAGCCTGCAGGATCGCTTGATCATCAACAGCTACATAGGCCCCCTCCGTTTCCGTCGCTGCCCGTAGGGCCCGCAACCCATCACTGGGCAAATTGACAGAAATGCTGTCCGCCAGGGTATCCGCGGATACAGGCTCGATCTTTTCTGTCCCTCTCTGGTAGGCGTTGGCAATGGCTGCTGAGCCCGTGGATTGGCAGCCAAAGATGCGGGGCATACGTTCCAGCACCCCAATTTCAGAGAGGTCCTTAAAGCCTTTGTGCAGTCCGGAGATGATATTCCCGTCTCCCACAGAGACGAAAACAGACAACGGCCGGTCGAAATCGTTCTCCTCAAGGACCGTTTCCCAGATCTCAAAGGCGGCGGTTTTCTTCCCTTCCGCGGTGAAAGGGTTATATCCCGTGTTCCGGTTATACCAGCCGAATTCCTCTGTGGCCTCCAGCGAGAGCTGGTAGGCGGCATCGTAATTATCATCGACCAGGATCACCCGGGCGCCGTAAATCTGCAGCTGGGCGATCTTGGCAGGCGGAGCCGTTTTGGGGGCAAAAATCACCGATTGATGACCCACTGCCGCGGCCATACCCGCCAGAGCCGCGCCCGCATTTCCCGTGGAAGCGGTGACGATCACCTCCGCACTGATTTCCCTGGCCCGGGCTACCAGCAGCGCGCTGGCCCGGTCTTTGAAGGAAGCTGTGGGATTGCTGCTTTCATCTTTGATCCAGAGCTGCTTCAATCCCAGCTCGTTGGCCAGTCGGGGTGTTGAATAGGTCGGAGTCCACCCTGCAGCCCCCAGCGGGGTTCCCAAACCGATGGCTTCCTCCACAGGCAACAGCGCCAGATAACGCCAGAGCGACTCTTCAGGATAACAGATCAGCTCTTCCCGCGACTTTTCCGCCAGGGTTTCATAATCCAGCAGGACATCCAGAATGCCGTCATCCTCCGGGCAGGTGTAGGTGACCTCACCGGGTTGATATCTCTTTCCACAGACCGAGCATCGATAACCGACAAACTTCTCCATGCAGTTAGGCTCCTTCTTTGACACCAGCCATCAGCAAACCCAGTTTTTCCGGGGTGGCTTCTTCTCGGGGCACAATGCCCATGATCTGACCTTCATAAATAACGGCAATGCGATCTGCCAGGGCGAGAATTTCATCCAGGTCCTCGGAAATCAGCAAAATGGCCGTTCCCTCCAGGCGTTCCTCCAGCAGTCGGGAGCGGACGTATTCCATCGCGCCCACATCCAGGCCCCGGGTAGGCTGGGAAGCGACAATCACCCGCGGATCCCGGGAAAGTTCCCGGGCTACAACTACCTTTTGTATATTTCCGCCGGAAAGGCTTTTCGCCAGGGTTTCCTGGGAGGGAGTCTTGATCTGGTAATTTTGAATCAGTTCACTGCTGTGCTGCTCTACCGCTTTCAAATTCAGAAAACCCCACTTCGAGAAGGGTTGTTTGTGATGTTCCCGGAGGATCAGGTTTTCCGCAACGGTGAACTCCTTGATCATGCCATCCCGCATTCTCTCCTCGGGAATATAGGACAGTGCACGATCTGTCCGGCTGATCGGCGGCAAGGAGGTGATGTCCTCGCCATCCAGGAAGATCCGCCCAGCTGTGGCTTCCCGCAGGCCGGTGATCACTTCAGCCAGCTCGCGCTGCCCATTGCCGGAAACCCCTGCAACGCCCAGAATTTCACCGGAATGCACATCAAGATCGACTTCCTGCAGGCTGGAGGTTCCCCGATTACTCAGGCAGGAAATGCTATCCACTTTCAAACGAACTTCTCCCCGTTCAACCTGTTCGATTTCAGGGCGAAAATCGACCTCCCTGCCCACCATCCAGCGGGCTAAATCCGCTTTCGTTGCCTGGGCGGTTTGATGAGTGCCCACTTTCTTCCCATCGCGCAGCACCGTCACCCGGTCACTGATGTCAATCACCTCATGCAGTTTATGAGAGATGAAAATCAGCGCGTGGCCGTCCTTCGCCATCTCCCTGATGATGGAAAAGAACTCATCCACTTCCTGCGGGGTGAGCACAGCTGTGGGCTCATCCAGAATCAGCAGGGCGGCCCCGCGGTAAAGGGCTTTGATGATCTCCACCCGCTGCTGCTGGCCGACGGAAAGCTGCCAGATATAGGCATCCGGATCAATATCCAGCCCGTACAGCTCCGCCAGTTCCAGAATCCGCTCGGAGACTTTGTTCAGATCCGTCAGCGGCTCCCGGGAGGAGCGCAGGCCGAGGGCAACATTTTCCGCCACCGTCAGGGTTTCCACAAGCATAAAGTGCTGGTGGATCATGCCGATCCCCTGTTCAATGGCATCGGTGGGCGATTCTATGCCCACTTTTTCACCATTGAGTATGATCTCGCCCTCATCAGCATGATACAAACCATAAAGAACGTTCATCAGCGTGGTTTTCCCCGCCCCGTTTTCCCCCAGCAGGGCATGCACCTCACCGGAGCGGACGTCAAAGTCCACTTTATGATTGGCAACCACACCGGGAAACCGCTTGGTGATTCCCTGCATGGAAAGGTGATCAATCTGGGTGTGGCCAGAAGGTAAAATGGTTCTTTCAGTCATGAGATATTCCTGTACCTGGTTACCTGTATCTTTCGCTGTCCCTGTAAATCCGGCAAACCGTCATCTCTGAGATGCCGATCTCCCGGCTTTCCCCCTCCCGCTCCACAGCTGGAGCAAGGAGGGGGAGGATTTCGGAGTTTCAGGCAGGGAAAAGCACTCCCCGCCAGCACTGAGAATCCTACTCACTCACGCCGGTCGAGATGGTCCCATCGATGATCCCTTGAATGGTCTCATCGGCCAGATCTTTAACATCTTCCGGCAGGTCGAAATCAGGATTGTACTCGATCACTTCGCCGCCGTTGGCCAGGTTGATGGTGAAGGATTGACCCCCGAGGGTACCTTCGCCGATCAAATCAATGATCTCGTTGAGGACGACATCCCAACGGTAAATCTGGTTGGCAACAACGATGTCAGGCGCCAGAGAGGTCTGGGAAGCCTGGGTGCCGAACCACAGCACGTCGTTTTCCTCAGCCACGCCGATCGCGCCCACCACCATCTGGGCGGTGCCGGCCATCACATCTGCGCCGGCAGCCACGTGGGTGTTGGCCGCTTCCGAGGCCAGGGCGACATCGGAGAAGGATCCAATGTAGTTTACGTTAACTTGAACGTCAGGATTGGTGGCTTCTGCACCAGCTACAAAGCCGTCCACATACAGCTTGGCGTCCCCGGTTTCAATCGGGCCCACCACACCCAGCACGTCGCTCTCGGTTAAACTAGCAGCCATCACGCCGTTGACATAGCCACCTTCATCAGAGGCGGCCTCGTAGGCAAAGATATTATCAATGCCAAAGGTGTCCACTGTCGTTCCCCAGGCAAAGCTGGTCTCCGGGAAATCGGGGGCGATTTCCTGCAGCGAGCTGCCGTACTGCGATCCGTGAGCGATCACCAGATCATAGCCCTCAGCCGCATAGTCGCGAATGGCTGCCGCAGCGTCATCCACCACGAACATGCCGTCCGAGTAATCAAAGGTCATGGCCTCTTCCCCGCCCATTTCTTCCTGGATCATCACCAGGGCATCATACATGCTCTGGCTGAAGGCCAGGTCGTTGATCGAACTGGGCATCACCACGGCCACCTGGAAGGGACCTTCCTCTGCCGGAGCGGGTTCCTCTTCTTCGGGACCTGCTGGCTGTGCCTGACAGGCACTGAGCAGCAGTCCAACTACCAGTAAAGCAATCAAAATCCATCGAAGCTTCTTCATCATCTACTCCTTACTAAATAATGGTCTCCATTCGTCTTCTAAACATTGTCTTCGTTCTCGTTTCACCTCCAGATTAGATGTTTATTCTTCTCGTTTAAATGGTTTTGTTAACGCCGATGGCGCTCGTACCCTGGATACCGAAATGACCAGCACCAGAATAGTCAGGATGTAGGGCATCATGACCGCGATATCGGAGGGGATTGGAATGCCCAGCACCTGCACCCACAGCTGCAGCGAATTAACCAGGCTGAACAGCAGCGCACCACCCAGCACCCCGAACGGGCGCCAGGCGCCGAAATAAACCAGGGCGACGGCGATAAAGCCCAGGCCGCTGGTCATATTCTGCTGAAATACGTTCAATAAGGCGATGGACAGGGAGGCTCCGGCGATTCCGGAGAGCGTTCCTCCGAGAATGATCGTCAGATAGCGTATCCTGGCCACGCTCACCCCCAGAGAGTCAGCCGCTTCGGGATTCTCACCCACCGCGCGGATTTTCAGTCCCAGGGTGGTTTTTTTGAGAACAAACCAGGCCAGCGGCACCAGTGCAAAAGCGATGTAAACCAGAATATTCTGCTGGAAGAAGATTTCACCCACAATCGGCAGATCGCTCAACACCGGCAGGTTAATCTTCGGAAATCCTTTTACAGTCTCCACTGTGCCAAGGACCCTCTGGAAGAGCAGGTCACTCAATCCCAGTCCAAACAAATAGAAACCAATTCCGCTGATTCCCTGCACCGCCTGTAAATTGACGGTGACAAAAGCCATTGCCAATCCCATCACCGCGCCCACAATCATGGCGCTGAGCACCCCCAGCCAGAGATTGCCGGTCTGGATGGCGACATAAAAAGCAGTGAAAGCTCCCAGAAGCATCTGGCCTTCCACGCCAAGGTTGAGCACCCCGCTGCGCTGACCAAAGGTTTCTCCTATAGCAGCATAGAGATAAGGCGTGGCCAGGCGAATGCCGGAAGCTAAAATACCCACCAGGACAGTCATGGAGAAGAGATCAGATATCATCAGTCCACCTCCCCACCGTAGTGAGCAGCTTCGCTACCGTCACTCTCCCCTGGAGCACCCTTCTGCAAAGCCATTTCCGCAGCCAGACGGCGGCGCTGACGTTTTCTACGCCAGATTTCACTGCTGACCACAAAGACCACAACCAGGCCGTTGAGGGCAATCACAAGCGCGGAGGGCACCTGGACCACGCGCTGCATCTTATTGGCTCCCACCAGCAGGGCACCGAAAAGAATCGAAGCCGGGATGGTCCCCAGCGGATGCAGCTGGCCAAAGAGAGCAGCGACAATCCCGTTAAAACCTGCTCTGCCCGTGAATCCGGACCCGGAGCCATCGGTGATCATGCGGTAATTCACCCCGTATACCTGCATCACACCGGCCAGTCCGGCAAAGGCGCCGCTGAGCACCAGCGCCAAGACGATGTAATTTTTAACTTTTATCCCGGCGTACGCGGAAGCATCCGGGTTCTGGCCCACGGAGCGGATCCGGTAGCCCCAGGTCGTTCTCCAGAGCAAAATATACACCAGCACCGCCAACACCACGGCGATCAATGCTCCCAGATGCAAGCGGGTGGGAATCCAGCGCGGCAGCCGGAAATTTTCCATCAGCCGGGCAGTCTGAGGGATTTTTGATGCCAGTTCGGCCTGGGCTGGATCGATCATCGGCCCCCGGAGCAAAAAAGTCATCAGCTGCACGGCTATGGCATTCATCATCACCGTACTGAGGATTTCATTGACATTGAAATAGGCTTTCAAGAATCCTGGAATGCCGCCCCATAAAGCGCCGCCGGCGAAACCAGCCAGGAGTGCCAGGGGAACAACCAGCCAGCCTGGAGAATCGACCATTCTCAGGCCCACCTGGGTGCCAATGATCGCCCCGACGATCATCTGCCCTTCTCCGCCGATATTGATCACATCTCCCCGGAAGGAAATACAAATGCCCAAACCCACCAGGAGCAGCGGTGTGGCTTTGACCAATGTTTCAGCCAGGGCGTTCTGGCTTCCAAAGGCACCCTCCCAGAGAGCGGCGTAAGCTTCAATGGGATTGACATTGAGCAGCAGCAGCATCACAGCTCCCACGACCAATGCCGCCAGGGTGGCAAAAACCGGCAATGCTACATCAATCAGTTTTGCGTACCACTTCTCGTGACTTGGTTTACTCATAAACAGTGACCTTTTTCATTTCCATAACAACATCTTTTCAACGGATGGTCCCCTGACTCGCAGCCGTTGTATTTTTCACTCTTCAACGCTGACTATCAAGCCAGCAAGACCTCCGGGGCAACCAACGATTTTATTTGGGTCATACCCTTTCCTCACAGGGGTAAGGTTTTGCCTGCAATCAATCTTCCATCACAGCTGTTTGCATTACACAACGGTGGTCCATCATCGATCAAGACCTAAACACCAGAACGGATTCAACCCAGACATATTGCCCAAAGGATACTTTAGTGTTTCTCCTCCCGGATGTACGGTGTACCCAGGGCGGCCGGCGCCCCCAGATGTTTCCTGACCGATTCTCCCCAGGTGATGAGCACGAGGACAAGGATCGTGAAGAAGTAGGGCATCATATTCAGAAATGAAGCCGGGATCGTCGTTCCCGCTGCCTGAAGCCGGAACTGCAAAGCGTTGATTCCACCAAAAAGCAAAGCTCCAACCGCTGCCCGCAATGGATTCCAAGTGGCAAAGATGACCAGGGCGATCGCGATCCAGCCTCGTCCCCCTGTGATATTTTGAGCCCACCCCTGCAGGTAGGCCATGGAGAGATGAGCGCCCGCCAATCCCATTAAACATCCTCCAAAAATTGTGTACAGGTATCGGGAAAGTTTAACTGGGACACCCAAAACGTCTGCCGCGGCAGGATTATCACCCACAGCCCTTAGATGAAGCCCGGGCTGGGTCTTATGCAGGTAAAACCACATCAAAGGCAGCAGCAAGTACAGCGCATAAGCGAGCACATCTTGATTGAACATCGAGGGACCAAGGATGGGGATGTCCTCCAAAACCGGAATGGGTATTCTAGGAAAGACGGGACCTTGCAAACCAACCATGGTCTCCCCCCCAGGTCCAAGACGCTGGCCCATAAAGCTTGCCAGCCCGGTGCCGAATAATGTCAGCGCCAGTCCTGTCACAACCTGATCTGCCCGTAAGGTAATCGTTAAAAAGGCATGCATAAAGGACATCATAGCGCCTACCAGCATGGCCACGCCCAATCCCAACCAGGCACTGTCACTGTGGAAAGCCACCGCAAAGGCTGTGGCTGCGCCCATCATCATGATCCCTTCCACGCCCAGGTTGAGAATGCCGGACCGTTCCGTAAATATCTCGCCCAGTGTGGCGTACAGCAGAGATACACCGGCCCTGATCGTGATCGTTAACAGGGAAACAATCATCGCTTCATTCATTAACTTCTCCTGCTTGCTTTTGTTTACCGGATCCCAGAATTCGGATGCGGTAGTTGATAAATACCCAGCCTCCTAAAACGAAAAAGAGGATGGCCCCCTGCAGAACCGAAGATACTGCAGCGGGAATCCCCATCGCGACCTGCAGCTGGTCTCCACCCACCGTCAAAGCGCCCATAAATGCGCCCACAAAGACCACACCCCAGGGATTGAGATTAGCCATCCAGGCTACAATGATAGCGGTAAATCCATATCCGACGGTCAGGCCCTGGTAAAGCCGGCGGGCGATCCCGGACACTTCCGCCATCCCTGCCAGCCCGGACAGAGCGCCAGATAAAAGCATCACCAAGACCATATTCCTCTTAGCATCGATGCCAGCGTACTTCGCTGCCCGGGGGTTTTCACCGATGAGCCGGATCTCATACCCCCACTGGGAACGGTTCATGATCAGCCAGATGATGAACGCAGCCAGGACAGCGAAAATAATTCCCAAATGGACCCGCCCCCATAACCTGGGAAGCAGCGCTTCCTGCGGGAAAGGTGCTGAACCTGGAAACCCATACCCTTCAGGATCCCTCCAGGGACCCAGATAAAGGTATTCCACCAGGAGGATGGCGATGTAATTCATCATCAAGGTGGTCAGGATTTCATTGACCTCCAGGTATGCTTTCAGCAGGGCGGGGATCAGAGCCCAAAGAGCCCCCGCAAGCATGCCCATGAGGATCATCACCGGGATGGTCAACGGGTCAGGAAGTGAATCACTCAAGAACAAAGCCACATAGGAGGCGCCGATACCCCCCATGGCCAATTGGCCCTCCGCTCCGATGTTCCAAAACAGCATCCGGAAGGCAATGGCCACAGCAAGCCCCGTCAATATCAAGGGGATGGCCTTCACCAGTGTTTCCGTAAGAGCGTACTGATCTCCCAAAGATCCGCTGACCATGACGCGGTATGCCTGAAGCGGGTTAATGCCAAAAGCCAATAATAAAACAGCCCCAAAGATAAGCGCTAATAAAAAAGAAGCGATCGGCACGATGACAACAGCCCAGCGGGCTCTTTCCAATCGGCGCTCCAGAACAATATTCATCGTTTACTGACCTCCGCTGCTTTGTGATATTTCGTCAGTTCGCCGTTCTCTCTTCTCTCCGGCCATCATCAATCCGATCTCTTCAACCGCGGCTTCTTCTCGATCTAACTCTCCCATAAATTCACCTTCATAAATCACGAAAATCCGATCAGCAAGCTGCATGACCTCTTCCAGTTCTCCTGAGATGAGGAGAATGGCTGCCCCTTGATCGCGCTGTTCAAGCAATGTTTTCCGAACCGCCTCCGTGGCGCCGATATCTAACCCACGCGAAGGATTCACGGCCACCAACGCGCCGCTGCTGGCATCGATTTCCCGGGCTAAAACCACTTTTTGCTGGTTTCCTCCGGAGAGCAAGCGGGCATTGGTTTTCACAGAGGGGGTGATAATGTTGAAGGCATCAACCAGGCGTTCTGAAAAACCTTCCACTCGCTGATAATCAATAAAAGGCCCATTGGAAATCGGGGGTTTGCGATACACTTTCATGACCAGGTTATCGGAGATGGGCAAATTGGGGACCAAGCCTCGTCCAATCCTGTCCCCCGGGATATGGCTCAATCCCGCCTTGATCACCTGCCAGGGGCTCTCTTTTGTGATATCCTTGCCCCGGATCCAGATCTTTCCATCCTGAACACGCCGCAAACCGGTGATCGCTTCCGCCAATTCACGCTGTCCATTTCCGGCGACGCCTGCCACTGCGACAATCTCCCCGGCCCGCACTTCAAAGGACACGCCTTTCAAAGCGGGGAGACCCTTATCACTAAGCGCTTTTAGGTTTTCCACTTCCAAGACCACATCCCCCTTTTCGTGGTCCCGTTCCTGGAAGTCGAATAAAACTTCCCTGCCAACCATCAGTTTTGCCAATTCGTTCTTGGTCGTCTCCGAGGTCACCCGGGTGTCGATCATCTCGCCATCCCGCAACACGGACACACGATCTGAAAAATCCATCACCTCGTGCAGCTTGTGAGTGATAAAGATAATGGTCTTGCCCTCAGAAGCCATTTTGTGCAGAATCTCAATCAGTTGGTCCGCTTCTTGAGGGGTGAGGACAGCTGTCGGCTCATCAAGAATCAATATTTTTGCGCCCCGATAGAGTAATTTTAAAATTTCCACCCGCTGCTGTTCTCCCACCGAAAGCTGCCAGATGTACGCATCCAAATCCACATTCAAATGATAGCTGTCCGCAAGGTCACGGAGATCTTGCTTGACTTCCTTCTTGTTAATCACCAGGCCGGTAGGATATAAGCCCAGGATGACATTTTCCGCCACAGTCAGGCTTTCCACAAGCATGAAATGCTGGTGAACCATGCCGATCCCCAATTCTATGGCATCCTTGGGGGATTGAATATCCACTGGTTCACCAAAAATAAAAATTTGCCCTTCATCTTGTTGATATAAACCCGCAAGAACATTCATCAAGGTGCTTTTTCCAGCCCCATTTTCACCTAACAAAGCATGCACATGGCCCCTTTCGACGGACAAATCAACCTCTTTATTAGCAACTACACCGGGAAATCGCTTGGTTACCCCCTGCATCTGGATCGCATATGAATTTTCTGATTCTCCCATTTCTCCCTGCTTTTATACATCATAACGCCCTCCCCGCCCCTCCTTTGCAGAGGGACAGGGAGGGCGCAAGTCTTAGATTGAACTACTCAAGGGTGCCTTCCACACCTTCTACGAACCAATCCATAGAAAGCATTTCTTCATCTGTCATGCATTCACCCTCGGCAACCATCTCGCTGCCATCCTGGCCGTTGATCGGGCCGCAGAAAACATCCCATTCGGTGTCAATGATCCGTGACCGTTCCTCGTCAACCTTCTCTGCCACGTCATCGGGAACCTTCGGGCTCAGATCCGCCAGCTTGACGACATCGCTTTCCAAGCCTCCCCAGAACTGGTGGGGTTCCCAGGTATCATCAAGTATGTCCTCAATGGTGTCCACATAGTATGTGCCCCAGTTCCAGACCGGGCTGGTGAGCACGGTGTCACCCACAAACTGAGCCATATCTGAGTCATAGCCTATGCTGAGCACACCAGCTTCCTTGGCCGCTTTCTGGGGTTCTGTGGTGTCCTGGTGCTGAGCGATCATATCGACGCCTTCATCCAGAAGGGCCTGAGCCGCTTCGCGCTCTTTCACCGGATCGTACCAGGTGTTTGTCCAGACCACTTGCACTGTGGCTTCGGGGTTGACTTCCCGCACACCCAGTGTGAAGGCATTGATGCCGCGTAGTACCTCAGGAATGGGGAAAGCTGCCACATAACCAATCTGGTTGTTTTCCGTCATCCTGCCGGCCACCAAACCGGATAGGTACCGGGGTTGGTACATGCGCCCAAAGTATGTCGCCATGTTGTCATTGGTCTTGTACCCCGAGCAGTGTTCGAAAATGACCTCAGGATTGTCCTGGGCCACCGTCAGTGTGGGGTCCATGTATCCAAAGCTGGTCGTGAACACCACGTCCGCACCCTGATTGACCACATCGCGAATGGATTTTTCTGCATCAGGTCCTTCCGGGACATCAGGAACGGTAGAGGTATTCACTTGGTCTCCAAGCTCCTCTTCCACCATCAACCGGCCCTGCTCATGCTCGTAGGTCCAGCCGAGGTCGCCAGGTTGGCCAATATAGATAAAGGCCACCTGCAGTTCTTCCTCTTCTGCGCCGGGCCCAGCCTGGCAGCCTGTGGCTACTAACACGGCCACAAGTAACAGGCTCAGCAATATCCATATTTTCTTCCTTTCCATAACTTGCTCTCCTCTTTAACTAAACTAGGTTTAATGGGGAGATCGATCCCTGTCTATACGGGTGACCTCCGACGCTAATCCAGCGAACAATTTTCTCTGTTTAGTATACACGAGAAACACTCATAAATAAACTATGCGCTTTCATCCATCTCTTGTCAACCCAAATAGGATTGATCTTAACTTATTCTAAGGAACGATATGGGTGCCGGTTTCTCCCTGTAAAGCTCGGCCGATGTTTTCGGGATTCGTGACAATGGCCTTTTTGCCGCCGCTCTCCAGGAAACGCACAATGGCTTTGATCTTGGGCTCCATGGATCCTTTCGCAAAGTGCGTCCCCTCTTCGAGGTATGCTTTGGCTTCCGAAACGGTCATCTGATCGACCCATTCCTGATCGGGTTTTCCAAAATTCAGGGCAACCTTTTCAACATCCGTTGAGATCAAATACAAATCCGCACTGATTTCATTGGCCAACATGCCGGACGCGAAATCCTTATCGATCACAGCTGCGGTCCCCCGCACCTCATCGCCATCCCGAATGACAGGGATACCACCGCCGCCCACAGTGATGGTGATCGTCCCCGACTTGATCATGGCTTTCACGGCTTCTAGCTCCATGATTTCCTGGGGAATGGGTGAGGGCACAACACGCCGCCACCCGCGCCCAGCGTCTTCCACGACATCCCATCCATCTTCTTCCTTTCGGCGCTGGGCTTCTTCCTGCTCCATGAAACTGCCAATCGGCTTAGATGGTTCCTGAAAAGCGGGATCATTGGGGTCCACCCGAACCTGGGTGATCACCGTGGCCGCTATCTTGTCAATCCCGCGTTTCCTGAGTTCGTTCTGGATATTCTGCTGTAAGGCATAACCGATAGCGCCCTGGCTGTCTGAGCCGCAGACATCTAAAGGCAGCTCATGCATGCCTTCCACCCGGTGGGCAATTTCCGAGCGCCTGAGGATGAACCCCACCTGGGGGCCATTTCCATGCCCGATGGCGATATCCCATCCCTGCTCGATCATGTTTACCAGGTGCTTGGCGGTTTCCTTTGCCGCCTGGTACTGGTCCTCTACAGTCTGGTGATCTTTATCCTTTATTAACGAGTTGCCGCCGATCGCAACGACTGCAACTTTTCTTTCTTCACTCATTCTCTCTCCTTCTCAGCGCATGGTCAAAGCCATAACAGCTTTTTGGGCATGCAGTCGATTTTCCGCTTGATCGTACACCACAGATTGAGGCCCATCCATCACTTCACTGGTGACTTCAACATCCCGATCCGCGGGGAGGGGATGCATATAGATGGCATCTTTATCCGCCAGCGCCATCTTCCGGGCATCCGTAATCCAATCCTTGTATTGATCCTGAATGCGTTTGCCTTCTTCCTGGTCCCGCGTGGTCAGCAAGGGTCCCCATGATTTTGCATAGACAATGTCCGCACCTTCAAAACCGGCTTCCATATCATCCACAACTTCAAATTTGCTGCCAAATTTCTCCGCCTGCTCCCGGGCCTGGTCCATGATCTCAGGCATGAGCTCAAACTCGGGCGGATGAGCTAAGGTTACATCCAATCCAAAGCGAGGCATCTGCAGGATCAAAGATTGGGGAACAGAAATCGGCTTCAAATAGGAGGAAGCGTAAGCCCAGGAGACGACGATCTTCTTCCCCCGCAGATCCTTGCCTTTCTTCTCCTGAATGGTCATGATGTCAGCCAGGCATTGATGAGGATGGTAAAACTCATCCTGCATGTTAAGCACGGGGACACGGGAAGCGGACGCGACGTTGTTGAGATAATTATTGCCGATCCCCCAATCCACATGGCGGATGGCGATCCCGTCAAAATACCGGCCCAGGATCTCGCCCAGTTCTTTCTCCGTGTCTCCATGGGAGACCTGCGTGGTGCGGCTCTCAATGAAAGCAGCGTGCCCGCCTAATTGGGCCATGCCGGCCTCAAAAGATGATCTCGTGCGTGTGCTGGAAAAGAAGAACAACATGCCCAATGTCTTGTTGTCCAGATAGGCATGAGGCTGACCCAGGGCCCGTTTTTTCTTCAGGTCCCAGGCCACATCCAACACCGTTTCCACTTCTTCTCTGCTGAAATCAAGATCGCTGATCAAATCCCGATTTCTCAAATCAGTAATCATGTTTCCTACTCCTCTTTCTAGTCAAACTATCCCGGGGCCAGAGCCATTAATCAGGTTCTCGGCTCTGGCCCTCTTTTGGTACGCTCTGATTACGCTGTCTACTCTTTTGCGCCCAGCACCAGGGCGATAAGCGCCATACGCATAACCACGCCGTTGAACCCTTCCTCCCAATAGCGGGACCAACGGGTGTGGTCCACATCAGGGGGAATCTCATCCATGCGGGGCAGGGAGTGGAGCAAGACGGCATCTGACTTCGCCTTGGTTTCCAGCAGTTCCTTGGTGATCTTAAATTCAGGCGGAGTCTGGGGCACTTCACCCTCCCGCTCATCGCGGGACTTGGTGTAATCGGGCTGTACCACGGGTTCCACCAGGATGACATCCGCGTCGGCGATCACCTCACGGACATCATCGCCTTCGGTGAAATCCAGGCTGCCCGCCTTGAAGTCTTCCCGGTACTCATCGGGCAGGGACATATCCTCAGGAGAAATCAGGGTCAAAGGGCAGTCAAACTGGGTCAAAGCATGGCCCAGGGAGTGCATGGTGCGCATGCGCATATCCCCGACAGCCACCCAGTTCAAACCGTCGATGGTCCCCTTCTCCTTCAAGATTGTATAGAGATCGGTCAATATTTGCGTGGGATGTTCGCCCCAGCCGTCTCCCCCATTGATGACCGGCACGCTGACCCACTTGGCCGCTTCATGAGGGGCACCCTTCTGGAAGTGGCGGGTGACAATCACATCGCCGTAATGCTCCAACATCTTGAAGGTGTCTTTGATGGACTCCTGGTAGAAATCGCCCGCCCTGGTCACTGTGGCATCCGCGAATCCCGTCACCTTCCCGCCTAAACGGAGCATGGCGGATTCATGGGCCAGCCGAGTGCGCGTGGACGGCTGATAGAAAGCTGTCACCAGCGTCTTCTCTTTGAGCAAGTCCACGTTCTTGCGGTTATGAGCGATGGGGGCCAGTTCATCGGCGACTTCGAAAACGCGTAAAAATTCTCGGCGTTCAAAATCCTTCAACGATAATATGTCACGTCCTAAAAAACTTCTCATGTCTAAACTCCTTGAAATAAATTAACTTTTCTTATCCAATTCATAGCCTCGATTAAAATCCATTTCCCACACGTCGTACGATGTGAAAATGAAAGTAACCCGGTAAAAAGTAGCTGTAAGAATAATCAACCACACGCCCCCTCGTGGAACATAACTCCGAACGGAAAACCAGGAGAGGAGCATGCCGCTGGATATCCAGCGCACTGGCAATATCTGAAGACGCGCCGGCGGCGTTGATTTCCGTGCGAGAGCTGGCCAGAAGAGGCTGATCTTTCTTTAATAACAAATCCAGAATCGAACCCGTGAAATCCAATGTGATCTCTGCTGTCGATAAGATATCCATGGGTAGGATATCAATCAGATAGGCAACCGGACGGTTCTCTGCCATGATGACCCGTGACACATGGGTGACTTCTGCCCCGGGATCCAAACCGAGCGCTTCCCTTGCTTCCTCAGACGCAGGTTTCTGTTCCACATTTAGTTCGCCCATGGAAACGGGAAGCCCAATTCTCTCTGCCAGGGTTTCCAGACTGACCAAATGCTCCAGCCCGCTTTCAAAAACCTGTGTGGGGTGGATCACAAATGTGCCCACTCCCTGCTTCCTGCGCAGCAATCCTCGGGTTTCAAAGGTTCTCATCACCTCCCTGAGGGTTGCGCGGGACACGTCAAGCTGATCCGCGAGTTTGGGCTCCGATGGCAGCCGTTCCCCGGTCTCCATGTCAGCTATGATCACACTTAAGCGTTCCTTGACGGTTTCTGATACTCCTTGTCCGCTCATAATTTCACTTCTTCAATTGCTGGAATGAGTTCAAAATTCTCTGCATCAACCAATCCAAGATCCGAGATCCGCAAAGCGGGAATGACGACTAACGCCAGAAGACTGAGCTGCATATTTGGATTTTTAATTGTGCACCCGCACTGCCTGAATCCCTCTAACACCGAGGCAGCTTCTTCAGCTACCCGTTCAGCCCGTTTATCAGACATCAAGCCAGCGATCGGCAAAGGGACCTTTCCGATCACAGCATCCTCTTTGATCACGACCTGTCCCCCCTGCATCTCAACCAGTTCATTGGCTGCGCGCGCCATCTGTACTTCATCCGTGCCCACCACAATCATGTGATGGGAATCATGGGCGACCGTGCTGGCGACAGCGCATCCCGCTTCGAGCTCAAATCCCTGAACCAGTGCCACCTGCACATCCCCCGTGGCATTGTGCCTTTCTACCAGGGCGATCTTCGCCAAATCACGTTCTAAATCCACCTTGATCTCGCCGTCCTCGGCCTGAACGGAAACCTGTACATGCTTGGTGGGGGCCTGACCTTCCATGACGCCTATGACATGAGCCACCAGATCATCTCCAGCGGTTCCCTCCGGGACCCGCAAACGGAAATCCTCTGCCTGAAGCGCCCTTTTGACATTCACGGAGTGTGTCGCCCAGCGTGGATATTCCACCTCGGGCAAATCAACCACCAAGCTCCCGCTCTCCGCGATCACTTGGCCCTTGGCCACCACTGTCTGAACATGGAAATCGTCCAAATCCGGGACCAGGAGAATATCCGCAAACCGTCCGGGGGCAATCTGACCCATATCCTTCGCCACACCAAAATGTTCCGCTGTGTTCAAAGTCGCCATCTGGATCACAGTAAGAGGGTCCAGACCCAAATCGATCGTATGTCGAACCACGCGATCCATGTGTCCTTCGTTGACCAGGGTTTCAGAGTGAGTGTCATCCGTACAGAGCAGGAAATGCCGGGAGTCCAGACCTTCCTCAGTGACAGCCTTAATCTGAGCAGCCACATCCAACCAGCCGGACCCATAACGCAGCATGGCTTTCATGCCCTGTCGAACCCGCTTCAATGCATCCACCTTCCGCGTCCCTTCATGATCATCTTCAGGGCCACCTGCCGCATACCCATGAAATGGTAAGCCAAGATCAGGGGAAGCGTAATGCCCTCCGATCACTTTCCCCGCAAGCCGGGTGGCAGCCATTTCAGCGTGCATTTTTCGATCATTTTGGAAGACGCCAGGAAAATTCATCATCTCTCCCAATCCAATGATCCGCTCCCATGCCATGGCCTCTTTAACGTCTTCCGGTCCAATACGAGAACCCGGCGTTTCCAATCCAGGGGCAGAGGGAACGCAAGAGGGAACCTGCACCCAAACATGAATGGGCTGTTTTTCCGCCTCTTCTGCCATCAGGCGGACACCTTTGAGCCCAAACACATTAGCAATTTCATGAGGATCGACAAACATGCCCGTCGTCCCCTGAGGTGCTACCGCCCGGACGAACTCTGTGATGGTAACCATGCCCGATTCAATATGCATATGAGCATCCAACAGGCCAGGGACCAGGTATCGGCCTTGCGCCCGGATGACCTCCGTTTCCTCCCCCACGGTATGAGACGCATCCTCCCCTACAAAAGCGATCCGCTTTCCAGCAACAGCGACATCTATTCCGGGCAATATCTCTCCCGACTGTACATTCACCCACTGCCCTCCCGTGATCACCAGGTCAGCGGGGATTCTTCCCATCGATACGTCTACCAGCTTCTGCGTTCGTTCACGGATGTCATCTACATGCATTCTACACACTCCCGGAAGTAAACCCAGGACCTGAGAATAAACTCCGTCATCACTGGACCAACTGCTGCGCTAATTGGTTGTGGGTTTCAATTAACCGGTCGACATCTGCGGTGACCAAGGCCCCTTCCTTGACCACAAATTTTCCACCCACAACGTTGTAAGCGACTCCACGCGGTGCACAAAAAGGCAGGGCTGCAACCGGATCGTGCAGCGCACCTGCATAACTAATCTGGCTCAAATCCAGGGCGATAAAATCCCCGGCCTTCCCCTTTTCCAACGACCCGATGTCAGAACGTCCCAGCACAGCTGCTCCCCCGCGGGTTCCTAACTCCAGCGCTTGCCGCGCGGACATGATCGGGAGGTGTTCTACATTTGAGCGGGAAGCACCTAACATACCCGCTCTCAACCGAGCCAAAAGCATCGCCTGCCGGACTTCTTCCAGCATATGTGAACTGTCATTGCTGGCTGATCCATCCACCCCCACACCCACATCAATCCCAGCCTGCAACATATCCAGGATGGGGGCCGCTCCCGAAGCCAGCCGCATATTCGAACTCGGGCAATGGGCAACCCCGCAGTGATTTTCCGCATACACATCCAGTTCTTGCTCATTGACGTGAACGGAATGAGCAAACCAGACATCGGGTCCGATCCAATCCACCTCTTCCATATAAGCTACGGGGCGGTGGCCAAATTGATCCAGGCAAAAATCGATTTCATCCTCTGTCTCCGACAGGTGGGTATGCAGACGCACCCCATAATCACGGGCTAACGCTGCGCTTTCCCTCATCAGATCACCCGTGACGCTGAAAGGTGAACAGGGCGCCAGCACTATTTGCACAAAGGAACCCGGTTCAGGATCATGATAGGCTTCAATCACCCGCTGCGAATCGCGGAGGATTTCATCTTCATCCTCCACCACACTATCCGGAGGAAGTCCTCCTTTACTCTCCCCCAGACTCATCGAACCCCGAGAAGCATGCAATCGCAAACCGATCTCTTGGGCAGCTTGAATCTCATCATCCAATCGAGAGCCGTTAGGAAATAAGTAGAGGTGATCCGAAGCTGTCGTGCAGCCCGATAAAGCCAACTCAGCCAGGGCAGTCTTTGTAGATACCCGGATATGCTCCGGCCCCATTCGCGCCCAGATGGGATACAGTGTTTTCAACCAGTGAAACAGATTTACATCTTGCGCATCCGGGATCACCCTGGTTAACGTCTGATAAAAATGGTGATGCGTGTTCACCAGACCAGGGAGAACGATATGCCCGGAAAGATCAAGGATCTCCTCCGCTTGAGCAGGCAAAGTGTCAGTGGGTCCCACCGCTTCAATGAACCCATCATTAATGAAAATACCACCGCCTTTGATTTCGCGGCGGTGGTCATCCATAGTGACTAAAATATCTGCGTTCTTGATCAATAAAGTGCCCATTTAATTCATCCACTTGTTAATCCTGAACAATCTGATTGTCTGACAATTGAAAGTGTATCAAAAAGGATCTGGGTTGTCAATTGTCTGACAATTAGATATTGATGAGAATGAGATCGCGACCGCGGACAGACAACGCCCTCAGATGACCCCGGTTCCCACTTATTTGAATACCCCCTACTCGCCAGGGACTGGGTCCAAAAAACTCAGAACAAGTTCATGCCCAAGAGATAATTCGCCAAGGAGGGATACAACATACCAAAGACAGTAAATGCCAAGATCAAGATCAGACTTAAAAGTGCCAATAAAGCAAGGCATCCACCTCGAAACCTTTCCGCCCGGGATGGGGAGGATGATCCCTTTTCATTCTTCACCAAAAGGGAAGAGGACTTTTCCTGCTCGTGGTCACCTAAATCTTTTGTGATGATCCGGGGAGGACTGGAACCCTCCTGAGCCTCTCCTTCCCTTTCCTTTACTTCATCCCGGGGCCTGCTGAAGTTAAGTGAGAACCGCCCACTCTGGGCTTTCAACAATTCATTTTTAAACTCTGCAGCCAATTGAAAGCGGTTCCCGGGGTGGACCTCAAGGGCTTTCTCAATGGCATCCGCCACTCTCCGGGAAACTTTAGGGTTCCGCTCCCGGACAGGGGTCAACTCCTCCTGATCCATTGTTCGCGCCAGGCTGTCCTCAGGCGTGATCCCTGTCAGGACTGTATATAAGGTTGCCCCCAAGGAGTAAATATCCGTCCTGGGATCTGTTCGGGCAGCCCCATACTGCTCGGGTGGAGAGAACCCCATAGTCATCGCCCGGGCCCCCGTTGAGGTCGTCTTATTTCCCTGGATGATCTTCGCTAACCCAAAATCCACCAGGTAAATTTCTTCTCGGGGTGTGATTCTCACGTTGCCCGGTTTGATATCCCGGTGTAATACCACAGGATCGTGAGAGTGCATATAAGCTAGCGCGTCACAAATCGCTGCCCCGATCACAACCACTTCTTCTTCAGGGATGAACTGATAGCGCTCCATCCTTTCCTGAAGGTCTTCTCCCTCCACATAATCCATGATCAAGTATTGCCCTTGATCTTCAATGGAAAAGTGGTCTGTCACACGAGGCAGATTTCGATGCCGCAGGCTGGCCAGGATGACCGCTTCACGCTTGAACTGCCGGGTATAATCTTCGATGGTGAATAGATTCTCTTTTACGGCAACCTCAACCCCCAGGTTCTCATCTACCGCCCGGTAAATGGAACCCATCCCCCCCTGGCCAAGGACTTCGATAATGCGGTATCGATCTTTAAGGAGTGAACCTTGATTGAGGGTCATAGGAAGAGATCACCCTGTTCAAAAACGAATGGGCATGCATTCGCCCTTTGAAATCAAGAGTCAAACGCCAGCCTCCCCCCGGACTACGCCCATCATCAGAGACATCGATTATGCAGGCAAACACTCCACTTAAAATCCAATCATAGCGGATCCCATCTCTACCTGCAAGCAAATCACAGGTAGACTCAGATATCGAGGTTTCGCACTTCGTTGGCGTGGGTTTGAATAAAGCGACGCCGGGGGGGAACCGATTTCCCCATCAGCATATCAAAGGTCCGATCCGCAGCAGCAGCGTCCTCAATCGTCACCTGCAGTAAGGTGCGGTTCTCGGGATCCATGGTGGTTTCCCATAACTGTTCCGGGTTCATTTCACCCAGACCCTTATACCGCTGGAGGGGAGCTTTATCAGCGTTTAGACCCAACTCTTTGATCAAAGCGCGTTTTTCCTGCTCCGTGTAGACGTAATGGACTTTATTTCTGTAGGTGAGACGGTAAAGGGGTGGTTGGGCGATATATAGATTACCGGCCTCGATGAGAGGCTGCATGTAGCGGAAGAAAAAGGTCAAGAGCAGCGTCCGGATATGCGCTCCGTCAACATCAGCGTCGGTCATGATGATCACCCGGCCATAACGCAGGCCTTCGATGTCAAAACTTTCCCCGATCCCCACCCCGAGGGCAGAGATTAGCGCTTTGACTTCTTTATTGGCCAATATCCTGTTCAATCGAGCACGTTCGGTATTTAAGATCTTTCCACGCAAGGGTAGGATCGCTTGAAAATGGCGGTCTCGACCTTGTTTTGCTGAGCCACCTGCGGAATCACCCTCCACGATGTAAATCTCTGACTCTTCCGGGTCCTGGGAAGAGCAGTCCGCTAATTTCCCCGGTAAAGTGAGACTTTCTAGGGCTGATTTACGGATCACCAAATCACGCGCTTTCCGGGCTGCCCGCCGTGCCCTGGCTGACGTCAAACATTTTTTGACGATGGCTTTTGCAGCTGAGGGATGTTCTTCCAGGAACATCTCAATGCCCTCCCCAACCACTTGTTGAGAAAGAGATTTCACCTCAGCATTCATGAGCTTTACCTTGGTTTGACTCTCGAATTGCGGGTCAGGATGTTTAATGCTTATGATGGCTGTCAGCCCTTCACGGGTGTCATTGCCGGTGAAATTCGGGTCTGAATCCTTCAATAATTTCTTCTTACGGGCGTAATTATTGATCGTCCGGGTCACCGCTGCCCGCAGTCCTGTGAGATGCGTTCCCCCATCCACCGTGTTGATCGTGTTCGCAAAAGCGTACACCGATTCAGCGTAGGAGTCCGTGTATTGAAAAGCTGCGTCGACGACGATGTCATTGATCTCTTTTTCCACATGGATGACCGGATGCAATTTCTCGCGGTTCCGGTTCAGGTAACGCACAAACGAGGTAATGCCCCCGTCAAAGTAGAAATTCATCTCTTGATCGGTGCGTTCGTCAACGAAGTTTATATACACACCCCGGGTGACAAAAGCCATTTCCCGAAAGCGCTGGACAAGGGTGTCAAAGCTGTAGCTGGTTCCCTCATTAAAAATGGTCTCATCATACTTAAAGGTCTGCGTCGTTCCTGTTTTTCCATCCGGCGCATCGCCCACCACTTCCAATTTCTGCACGGGTAGCCCTCGTTCATAGCGCTGGAAATACTCTTTACCGTCCCGCCAGACAGTAATTTCAAACCATTCAGAAAGGGCGTTGACGGCTGACAAACCCACGCCGTGTAGGCCGCCGGATACTTTATAACCGGATCCCCCGAATTTTCCTCCAGCGTGGAGCAACGTCATCACCAGCTCCAGCGCAGGTCGATTTTTTTCAGGGTGAATATCCACTGGAATCCCGCGGCCGTTGTCCATGACCGTTACACTCTCATCCGGATGAATGGTGATATTAATCTCATCGCAATATTCAGCAAGGGCTTCATCGATTGAATTGTCAACCACCTCATAGACGAGATGGTGCAAAGCTTTGATATCTGTCCCCCCTACATACATACCCGGACGGCGCCGAACAGCTTCCAATCCCTCAAGCACTTGAATATCTTTAGCCGCGTATGACGATAAGTCTTCTTTTCCTACCACAAAAACCTCCAATTCCTCATTCGATTACCGAAGAAAGCTATCATGTTTGATTTCCCAGTTCGCCTTTTCCCAAAGGCATTTCCTTTTCCTTCCAAACGATGATTTCCTTCAACCATCGGGACATATCCTGATAATAAACAAAACTGGCTGCCAACACTCCGGTACTTACAAAAGCGTGACCGGTGACGCTGATCAACATCAACCAGGAATCTCCAGGGGCAACCTGCCAAACGACATCCAATCCCTGGGTTATTAATATCGCCAGAATGATGAAAAAGCCCGTCTGTAAAAATGATAACCCGGTCATGCGGATGCTTTCATATACCGAACGCCAAGCTCTTTTCTTTCCTGTGAATATGCCATGAGGTGAGAAAAATAGCGGAAACATCATCCACAGGTACACGAAACTGAAAATGAGTAAGGCTCCTTGCGCAAGCAAAGTGTTCACAAGGGCTGCGCCTGTAATCAAGCAGCCCCCAAGTAAAGAGACAGCAAAAAACAAACCAAACCAGATCAAACTAAGCAGGATAGTGTGTTTGATCAACCACGGCCCCCGGGCGATGACTTCGCGCCACCGGACACGATCATAAAGCGCAGCTTGACATACTGCCGCATAATAAATTACACCCAAGACCATACCCACAAACAAAAAACCAAGCACAAATAAGAAGGCATTTCCTGGACGTTCCACTTCCACAAACATGGGCTCGCCAAGAGGGGTTGAAATCGGAAGTACCGAGCTCAACAAACTAAAAATTCCCACCGGAAAAGACCGAAGTGCAGCAACCAGATTCAACCTTTCCGCGAAAACCGTCCACATCTCCCGGCTGGCTGTTACGAGTTCTTCCAACTCCGGGTTGTCCAGGGTTGGAAAGGAGAAAAATCCCTTGATCAGCCCCTCAATTAACCCCTTAATCCGCATATGAGGGGCAAACCAGATGATTAAATCCAAGACGAGTGGAAACAAGATCAAGCCCATATGTTGTGTGATGGCATCAAATCCAATTCGTATTGATTTTAACGTTTTTGGGGGCTCAGGCATACGGTTTTCTTTACTCATCATCGAACATTTATTTTACCATACATGTGCTTTTTTTTGGTCATGATCCCCTTTTCGCGGGCTACATCCAGAACGCAATCTTTCCCGGCAGGTAGTAACTCCCCCCTCTCCTCACTCCACACATAAAACATCAACTTGTGAATAAGAATGAAAGGATGTTACAATCACGTATTAACAAGGTCTTTTACTCCCGAACATCTCATATTTAAATAAGGAATAAAAATGAAACCCAAGATCGACCTTTTACTCACCAACGCCATCGTCCTCACGATGGATGAAGCGTTTAGAAAATACGATCATGGTGGTTTGGCTATTAAGGATGACCAGATTTATGCTGTGGGTTCCAGCGAGAAATTGAGGGAGGAATTCGAGGCTGATTCAGTGGTGGACTGTCAGGGAAAGGTAATCATGCCGGGCCTGATTAACACCCATACTCATCTGGCCATGAACCTCCTGCGGGGGTTGGCTGATGACCTCCGGCTGGATGTCTGGCTGCTGGGATACATCATGCCTGTGGAGCGAGAATTTGTCTCCCCGGAATTTGTCAGGTTGGGAACCACCCTCGCCTGCGCAGAATTGATCCGATCCGGGGTGACCGCCTTTGCGGATATGTATTATTTTGAAGATCAAGTAGCCCAATCCGCAGCCGACGCTGGCCTGCGGGGGGTGTGCTCCCAGACCATCCTTAAATTCAAGGGCCCGGATGCTTCTACGTACGAAGAAGCCCTTGATTCCGCGGAAGCCTTGATCAATAAATGGAAGGGACATCCCCTGATCACACCGGCCGTCGCTCCGCACGCTGCTTATACATCTACAGAAGACATCTTAGCCTCCTCAAGAGAACTCGCGGTTTCTTCTGATGTTCCTCTCCACATCCACATCGCAGAGACAAGCAACGAAGTGGAAGAATGCATCGAGAATTACGAAATGCGGGTCGTGCACTATCTTGAAAAACAAGGATTGTTCACAGCGAAAACGATCGCAGCCCACTGCGTCCACATTGATGAAAGCGAGATGCACACTTTAAATCACCACAAGGTAGGTGTCGCCCACAACCCGACTTCAAACCTAAAACTAGGATCCGGCATAGCTCCTGTACCGGACATGTTGGACGCAGGGTTAAATGTCGGCATCGGCACAGATGGGGTTTCTTCGAACAACGACCTGGATATGTTTGAAGAAATGCGTTTGGCCGCGCTGCTCGCGAAGGGAAATACCGGGGATCCAACCCTCCTGCCCGCTAAAACAGCCCTCGCGATGGCAACCAGGAAGGGTGCAGAAGCGATCCACATCGCCCACCAGACCGGCTCTTTGAGCGCCGGGAAGAAAGCAGACCTGATCGTGGTCGATATCTCTACCTTACATAATTCCCCCCGTTTCCATAATGACCCGGACGGCGTTTACGCCCAATTGGTCTATGCCGCGAAGTCAACGGATGTCCAAGATGTTATGGTCAATGGAAAGTGGCTCATGCGCTCTCGAGAGCTATTGACTTTAGATGTGGAAGAGCTGCTTCCCAAAGCACAAAAGATCGCCGGGAAAATCGACCGTTTCGTTTCCAAGCGCGAGCAATCCGTTTACTCAAAGCTGATTGCGGTCGGAGGCGCGGTTGAACAAGAAAGTTATGAAGTACAAGCCAAAGTAAAAGTGAAAGACCCCCAAGCTGTGATTAAAGCTCTGAAGAATTCCGATTTGGAGGTCATATACGACCGACACTACCATGAGTATGACACATATTTCGAATTTGAAGACTCGGAGGAGGGGTGGCTGCGGTACCGCGAAGATGAATTCATCAACGACCGAGGTGAAGTATATGATATTCGATACCGCCTGACGCTCATTGGTCCAACACGAGAACGGAAATTCCCCCAGGAAGTCCTCCTTTCCCGGAGTCGTTTCATCGCTCCTGCATCCCACAGCCTCCGTTTTTATAGAGAATACTTCCAACCCACAGGAGAAACCTTCATCGAAAAAGACCGTTTGCGGTGGAAGGTCAGTTACCATGGAATCGATTTTTACATCAATGTGGACCGCCTGGATGACCCGGATTTAGGCACGTTCGTGGAGGTGAAAAGCCGAACATGGAGCCTCGAAGATGCGGAAAAGAAGTCGGAATTGGCAGATGATTTACTCAACATCCTCGGCGTTTCCCCGCAAGAGCGCAGGACGGACGATTATGTCTTAATCGTTGAATCAGAGTCAGCATGATCAAAGTCGCTCTTCTGGCAGATATCCACGCCAATTTCCCTGCCCTTCTGGAAGCTACTGAACAAATCCAGCGCTGGAAACCAGATGCCGTCTATGTGCTCGGTGATTCCATCAACCGGGGTCCGCGACCCCGGGAATGCTTGCACCATCTCATGAAAATGCGCCGGGAAAAGCATTGGAAACTTATTTATGGAAATCACGAGGATTATGTCCTGCAGTTTGAATCCGAAGACGCTCCCCGAACAGGATCCCGCTTTGAAATCCTCCAATTTGTCCACTGGACATATCAAAAACTTTCTCGGGAAGAGATCCAAGCGCTCCGCAGCTTACCTGCCCAAATCGAGGAACATTTATCCACGGGTCAACTTTTAAGGGCAGTACACGCTTCCATGGCAGGTTTGCGGGCGGGTATCTACCCCCATACCCCACAAGAAAAAATACGCGAAATGATCCAACCGGCACCGGATATCTTTTGCGTGGGCCATACCCATAAACCTCTGAACCGCCAGATAGGACAGACACATGTCATTAACGCGGGCTCTGTTGGACTTCCTTTTGACGGCAATCCACAACCGAGTTATGCCCAAATTTACACCACACTCGATGAGGTAAAAGTGGAGATCTGCCGCTTTGATTATGATCGGTCGCAAGCTATCAAAGATTTCCATGAGACCCATTTCTTGGACGAGGGCGGCCCCATGGTCAAGATTATCTATCAAGAATTATTATCAGCAAAACCTCTCATCAACCGCTGGAGCCAAACCTATGAAGAGAAAGTCTTGAATGGGGAATGTACGGTGGAAGAATCTGTAAAAGCATTTCTCAAAGATAACCACAACCCCATAATACACACTGACCTTAAAGAATGATCAAGCCAGAATGGTATACTGAGTATGATGAATAATGAAATTACCTCTTTCGCAGTGAAGGTAGCAAAAGAGACAGGAAACTTGCTGCAGGATTTCTTTCAGCTCAACGGGGTAAAAAGCAATCTCAAAGCTGATCACTCCCTGGTAACACAGGCAGATTTAGAAGCCGATAAACTGATCCGAAAAGCCATCCGTGAGAATTATCCCCAAGATGGGATCCTCAGCGAAGAACAAAATACATCTTATCCAGGTGGACATTCTTGTGTCTGGGTGGTAGACCCATTGGATGGGACGACCAATTTCAGCCTTGGATTACATTATTGGGGTGTATCCATCGCCCGTTTCCGAGATGGCCACCCGCAGGCAGCGGTCGTCTACTTCCCTATCGTGGACGAATTATATGCTGCTCAACGGGGAAAAGGATTGCTTCTCAACGGAGTCAAGCACCACATTCCAGAGACACAGAAGTACAAGCCCCAGTCATTTTTCGCACATTGTTCCAGGACTTTCCAACGGTATCAAGTGAACATACCTTACAAGACTCGCTCACTGGGTGCGGCAGCTTACCACATTTGCGCAGTCGCCAAGGGGTCAGCCATTCTCGCTTTAGAAACCACGCCCAAACTTTGGGATATCGCAGGAGCCTGGCTGGTGGTCAAAGAAGGGGGAGGTTCCATAACCACCCTCAAGGGTGGAAAACCATTTCCAGCCGTCCCCGGTGTGGAGTATCAAAACAAACCTTTCGTCACCTTAGCGGCCGCAAACCCCTCATTGTTGAAAAAGGCACAACAAGGACTTATTCCTAAAAATCCACATAGAACATAAATTTGGAGGAAAACATGGAGTATCGATTTCTAGGTAAATCAGGTTTAAAAGTTTCCGCTCTCTCCTATGGTTCCTGGGTTACATTTGGCTCCCAGATAGGGGTCGATGAAGCTCATGAAATGATGAGCATCGCTTATGATGCCGGTGTTAACTTTTTCGACACCGCAGAAGTATACAGCAGCGGAGAAGCGGAAACGATCATGGGGAAGGTGATCCAAAAAGCGGGCTGGAAACGCTCTGACCTTGTCCTATCCACCAAAATCTTCTGGGGGGGTGACGGACCCAATGACCGCGGCCTGTCCCGCAAGCACCTGATCGAGGGATTGGATGCTTCCCTGGGGCGCATGCAGACTGATTATGTTGACTTGCTATTTGCCCACCGGCCGGACAAGTTCACCCCCATAGAGGAGACCGTTCGGGCCATGAATCACGTTATAGATCAGGGGAAAGCGTTCTATTGGGGGACAAGCATGTGGTCCGCCCAGGAGATCATGGAGGCATACGCTGTGGCGCGACGAGAACACCTGATCCCCCCGCTCATGGAGCAGCCCCGGTACAACATGTTCCACCGGGAGCGTGTCGAAAAAGAATATCACCGCCTCTATGAAGAAATTGGCCTGGGGACAACGATTTGGAGCCCCTTGGCAAGCGGTCTTCTGACCGGTAAGTACAACGAGGGTATCCCGGAGGATTCCAGGGCCAATGTGGAAGGATACGATTGGTTGAGGGAGCGCTTCACGAGCGAAACCGCCCAACAAAATATTGAAAAGGTGAAAAAGATGATGCCCCTCGCGGAAGAAGTGGGATGCACGATGGCGCAACTCGCCCTCGCCTGGTGCCTGGCCAACCCTCATGTCAGCACGGTGATCACAGGCGCTTCCAAACCCTCTCAGGTCGAGGAGAATATGAAAGCGATGGAAATCGTCGACAAACTTTCTCCCGATCTCCTGGAACGCATCGACGAGATCCTGGATAACAAACCGGATCTGCCCGGAGACTTTCGATAGTCAAGAAGGATTTTAACGCGACAAAGCTCCAGGAGGGCGATGGACATCTCGCCGCTCCTGGAGCTTTAACTTTTAAATTTGAGCGTGCTACGTCTCCCTTTCGCTCAACTCGCTGCGTACTTGAGATACCAATTTCATGGCCCGTTGGGGAGCGTCTCCTACATATCCTTCACTCTCCATGACCTCTCGGAGAGTTTCTCTGGAAAGGAAAGTTCGCAGCACCTCGTCTTCCAGGATCAAATCCACCAGCGGGTTGGGCTCACCTTTTTGAACCGCAGCCCAAGCCTGCAAGGCATGTTGACGTAAGCGTTCATGCATTTTCTGCCGATCCGCCCCTTTTTTGGTCAATTCCATCAACAGCGGTTCTGTGGCTGCAAAAGGACCATATGCGTCCAGGTTTTGGGAAATCCCTTCCCGGTAAATTTCTAAACCACGGACGACCTCTTCACTCACCATCAGGAGTTCATCCGCGATCAAAAAAGCCTCCGGAAGGACAGATCGGCGGTTTGCGCTGTCATCCAGCGTCCTTTCCAGGAGGGAAAAAGCGGCGTTATCCCAGGCCACCCGAGGAAACTGGGCCAATAAACGGGCGATGGAATCCATTTTCTCCGCATGGATTGGGTTCCGCTTGAACGGCATCGCGGAAGAACCAATCTGATCTTCCCCAAAAGGTTCCGACCATTCACCCAGAGAGGGCGACTGCAGGATACGGAGATCGAAAGCAAATTTATGAAGCGTAGCTGCTATGCTGGCCAGGGTTGTCAGCACCTGATAATCCTGACGCCTTGGGTAGACCTGGTTTACCACCGGAAAGAATGGCAGCCCCAGTTTTGCAGAAATCCGGTCCTGCAATTCTCCAGTGCGTTCCGCTCCCAGCAATTTCAGATACGAGGCACTTGTTCCCACGGCACCCGTGAACCCCTTCCCTCGGAGCCTTTTTCGCAAGCGACGCAGATCTTGATCATCCATCCATAAATCCTGGGCATATCCAGCAAACCGGTATCCCAATGTCGTCGGTTCTGCAGGCTGTAAATGCGTGAAACCCAGGGTGGGCATAGGGGCGTACTGCTCTACAAGGTTTAAGAATGCACGCAAGACCTTCCGCGTTCGTCGTTGAATGAGATCAAGCGCTTCTCGCGTCAATAAAACCGTCGCATTATCCTTGACATCCATCGACGTCGCGCCCAGGTGAAGGATCCCCCCAGCCTGAGGGCATTGCTCGGCGAAAACACGCAGTTCAGCCATTAAATCATGATGGATTTTATCTTCAATCTCTAAAGCCCGCTGCACATCCACCTCTCCCATGTGCGCCCGCAATTCTTCTACCTGTCCCTCACTCACCAGGCCGTATTCGGATTGAACATCAGCCAGAGTCACCCAGATACGCCTCCATACCCTGCGTTTATGGACCTCACTCCAGATACTTCTCATCTCGGGAGTCCCATAGCGCCAGCTATAAGGTGATCGATATCCAGCGTAAGTATTCATCTATCCATCCTTTTGAGGGCATATTTCATCTACATGTCATGGGTATAGAATATTTTCCCCATTCCAAAAAACTTCCCATTATAATATTACCAAGTCTTTTCATTCCTGTTGGGCAATCCACAGCGGAAAGATACGGTTTTTCTTTGCGACAGAACCTGATGAGAAAGACACTTTTCGCAAATGGGCTGTTTATCAAACTGCAGGTTAGCTTACAAGCGGTTATAATAATGTGAAGATAAACACAGAGGAGATGTCACTCTGGAAACGAGAAAGATAACTGAAAAACTTGAGGAAAGTTCCAAACCCAAGGAATACCTCAAACCCGGTACTAAATTAGAAGGAAGATATAAAATCCTATCCACCGTAGGCCGCGGAGGGATGGGGGCAGTTTATCGTGCCCAAGATCTCCGGTTTTCCGTCAGCAAGGTCGTGGCGGTCAAAGAGATGATCAATCAGGCTTCGGATCCTGAGATCCGGTCTACGATCGTGGATAATTTTGAACGCGAAGCAAATATCTTGGCCACAGTGAACCACCCGGCTATTCCTACCATTTATGACTTCTTCACCTTGGGCACCCGATCTTACCTCGTGATGGAGTTCATCCACGGAAAAAATATGGAAGCCATGCTCCAGGAACGGGGAGCGCCATTTCCAGAAGAGAAAGTGATTACCTGGGCTGTTTCCGTCTGCGATGTGCTTGACTATCTTCACACCCATGACCCCGAACCCATTATTTTCAGAGATATCAAACCAGCCAATATCCTGATCGATAAGGACGATCGAGTCAACCTGGTTGACTTCGGGATCGCGAAAACTTTTCAATCCGGCACGAAAGGGACCATGATCGGCACAGAAGGATATTCCCCCCCAGAACAATATCGGGGAGAAGCATCGCCCAAAGTGGACATATACGCCCTGGGAGCCACGCTACATCACCTGCTCACGAACAAGGACCCCAGAACCGAACCACCCTTTACCTTTGATGAGCGCCCGATAAAAGAATTCAATCCCAAAATTTCCACCTCGTTGGAAACCATCGTCAATACTGCCCTGCAGTACAATCCCCAGGATCGCTTTGACAGCGCATCTACCATGAAAAAGGCCTTGATCGGCGCAGCCCAACAAACCGGCATGCTCACCGAGGACCTCTCGGTGTCCCAGGCTACGCAATTTTTTCAAGATCAAACCCACGCCCCTCTCTGGACGTTTACAACTGAAGATGAGATTCGCGGCACCCCCACTTATCACGACGGTGTCCTTTACATCGGTTCCTATGATCACAACCTCTACGCACTCAACGCTTCAAACGGTGAATTTGTCTGGAAATACCCCGCGGATGGCGGGGTGGTCACCAAACCCGCCGTTCATGAGACAAAAGTGTATTTTGGGTCCACGGACCAATACGTCTATTGCGTCTCCACACGGAATGGCAAGATGGTTTGGAAACAATCCACAGAAGGTGCCATTTACTCGTCCCCTTATATTGCTGAAGGTCACCTTTTTATCGGATCGGATGATGAATACCTCCACGTGCTCAACATTCTGACCGGGAGGGAAGCCTGGAGGACAAATTTGGGATCCAGGGTGAGATCCAGCCCCTTGATCGTCAATGACAAAATTTACATCGGCAATGAAGGGGGGGATATCCAGTGCTACGATTTTAGCGGAAATATCAAATGGCGCACTTCCGCCAAACGGGCTGTGATGGCCTCCCCTCACCACAAGGACAACATGATTTATATCACCTCCCTCGATTCTGTACTCTACGCCATTGATGCAAATTCAGGGTGGGTTGTCTGGCGATTCCGAATGGACAGCGGTTCCATCTCCACACCTGATACCAATGAAAATCATGTTTATGCGGGTTCCACCGATGGGAAACTGTATTGTATAAATTCAAAATCCAGCAAAAAAGTGTGGGATTATCAAACCGATAACCAGGTCAACAGCTCACCTGTTTACTACAAAGGCGCGCTGTACTTTACGAATGCAGATGGATTCATCTACAGCCTTGATGCACAAAATGGGCGCCTGCGCTGGAAATATGCCACAAAAGGCCCTATCACTGGGTCTCCCCAGATCATAAATGATGTCCTGTATGTTGGATCAACCGACCACAACATCTACGCTTTACCAGCTTAACCCCTGCCCTCCACCTATCGTTTGACCCTTTGCTACCATGTTTAAAAAAATCATAAACAAACTTAAGGACTTCACAAAAGAGCCCCCAAAACAAGCTGAACAGGAAACCTCACCGTTGGATGAAGAGCTTGTACAGGCAGCACGAGCCAAGGAACGAAAACCATACCAGTTGAATGTGGGGCATGGACAATCGGTTGGGATCCAACGGGACCACAATGAAGACGCGTTTTTCACTTTGACAACCATGTTAGCCTATAATGAAACAGAACTCCCTATTGGTTTTTATATTGTGGCTGACGGCATGGGAGGGCACCAAAATGGGGAAATTGCCAGCGAGTTGGCTATTCGCTCTATTGTCGAACATGTCTTGCATGAAATCCTCACCCCCCTGCTGAGCCTGAATCCGCAGCCGCAAAATTCCTCATTTCAAGAAGTATTCCACACCGGCATCGAACAAGCGAACACTGAAATCGTCCGCAATTCTTTTGGTGGAGGGACCACGGTCACCAGCGTGCTGATCATTGGCGAGCAAATGACCATTGCTCATGTAGGAGACAGCCGGGTCTATGCCGTGGATCCAACAGGCGTTTTAGAACCCTTGACCAGAGATCACTCGCTTGTGAAACGCCTCCAGGAATTGGGACAGATTAGTTCTGAAGAGGCAGCCATCCACCCCCAGAGGAACGTTTTGTACCGGGCTCTCGGCCAGGGGGAACCCTTTGAGCCAGAAATAATCTCCATGAAACGACCCGATGAGGGGCATTTGCTTATTTGCTCAGATGGCCTGTGGAATATCGTCCAAGAACAGAAGATAAGCGATATTATCCTCAACAGCCCGAGTCCCCAAGAAGCAGTGAGCCTTCTGATTGACGCTGCCAATCAAGCCGGAGGACCGGATAATATCTCCGTGATCCTGGTTGACCTTCCCGACATGAAAACATAGCTTTCCTGATGTCTGAAAAAACGGATTTTTACAACCGATTAAATCTGTCCCCCAATGCCTCCGAGAAAGAAATCAGGAGAGCCTACCGCCAGGCTGTGAAAAAGGCCCACCCTGATGTCAATAAACGGGATGGGGCCACAAGGTTATTCTTAGATATACAAGAAGCCTACAAGGTCTTATCCGATCCTAAATTGAAAGAAGCCTATGATGAAGGCAGAGAACCTTCCGAGCCCTCCAGGGTCAAAACAGCTGTGACCTACAGCAGGCCGGCTTTAGATAGGATTGATGAACCCCAAGTCATATACGCCCTCCTGCATATCATCACTACGCAGAAACAGCAAGAAAATCCCGAATTACCCATTAACGTCGCCATCGTGCTTGACACTTCCACCTCCATGCAGGGGAGGCGGATGCAGCTGTTAAAAGCAGCCACAAGAGAGATCACCAGGGACCTGAACGAGGAGGACAGGTTTTCCATCATCACCTTTAATGACCGCGCAAACGTTCTCGTCCCCAGTTATCATGAACGCAATGAGTCTCAAGTGGAAGCGAAAATAAACAGTTTGATAGCAGAGGGGGGAACGGAGATATTTCAAGGACTGGAAGCTGGATTTCATGAAGTCAGGAATGTGATCACCCAGAACTACGTAAATCACATCATCTTAATCACGGATGGACATACTTATGGGGATGAAGGGAACTGTCTGAATCTGGCGGAGAAAGCCGCTGAATTGGATATTGGTATCAGCGGGTTAGGCATCGGGAACGAATGGAATGATGAATTCTTGGATGAAGTCACGACCACGGCTGGGGGGCAAAGCTTTTATATCGAACACCCAAAAGAGGTCAAGGATTTCCTGAAAGGCACTATTTCAAACCTGAAAAAGTCGTATTCAAGGAACATCACATTAAATATTAATAAATCCGCTGGCGTTAATTTGCTGTCGGTATTTCGCCTTCTCCCGGAGGTAACTCCCCTTTCCCCGACACCGCAAATTCAACTCGGGAGTTTAAAGTTCGATAAACCACACCAATTGTTATTGGAACTGTTAGTCAAACCGCTTCCCGAAGATATCGAAACCTTTTTAATAGCAGACGCCCATCTGGAAATTAAACGGAAAAAATCATCCTTCACGATCCCCCTCGCGCTCAATCGCCCCATCAGCTCTCAGGAAGACGAACCGGTTCCCCCTCCAGATATGCTGTATCGGGCTATCTCCCGATTGACACTCTATCGACTGCAAGAAAAAGCCCAAGAAGATCTCAAGAAAGGGAAGCCGGATGTCGCTTACCAACGGATGATCAACCTGGCCTCGCACCTGATGTCCAAAGGGGAAGACAGCCTGGCAAAGACAGCCATGGAAGAAGCTGATCATATCAAATCCCATCACACATTCAGCCCTGAAGGAAAAAAACAGATTAAGTACGGCACCCGAAGGATGATGCTCCCCGGGAATATCCCCGAAGATTTATCATGATCACCTGTAAAGTCTGTAAAAACCAGGAATATATCGGCGCTATATTTTGCAGTGAATGCGGTTCAGCGCTTCTTGCGGAACATCATCTCGATGATGATACCGTTGTCTACCCCCGCAGGGAGGGTGACCCCAACTATATGGACATCCCCCACCCTGAGAAATCGATCCCTGAAGGGAACATCGCCCTTTATCTGCCTGATTACGAAACCTACTTGGATCTACCCGAAGAAAATGAATTTACCCTGGGCCGTTTGATAGAGGGGCAGGTCATCACCCCGGAAGTCGATTTGGACCCATATGATGGTTTTGATAACGGTATTTCCAGATTACACGCCACGATCAGAATCAACCCTAAAAAGAACTCGATTCAAGTTTTAGACCTTGGATCAGCAAATGGCACCCGTGTGAACGGATATGAAATTCCTGCCAACTCAGAGGTCCCCCTTACTCACGAAGATATATTGACGTTAGGGAAACTACATTTGAAAGTGATTATCCCTGAAAAGTACCGATCCTAATGGAAAAAAACTATGTCCACATCAATCATCCTCCACATTCAAAATACAGAACCCGTTTTGGGAGAAGTCGAAGAGCTCCCCAAGCTGACCGACACGATGGTAAAAGTCAGCAATCCCCGCCAACGCGACGGGAAAGACCTCATTTTCCTGCAACACAACGTGGTAACCGTCTACTGGCCGATTTCCCAACTTAACTTTATAGAGATCCTGCCGGGAGAAGAGGAAGAAGAGATCATCAGTTTTGTAAGAGAGTAAAAGATATGGCAGACAACATGACAAACTATAAAATCCTCGTCGTTGACGATGAAAAACGAATGGTTCGCTTCATCCAGTTGAACCTGGAACAAGACGGCTTCCAGGTTATAACCGCATATAACGGAAATGAAGCACTGGAACAGGTCCGAACCCAGCTTCCAGATATGGTATTACTCGACATCATGATGCCTGACATCGATGGATTCGAAGTGTTAAAGAAAATTCGGGAAGTCAGTGATGTCCCTGTGATCATGCTCACCGCAAAAGGGGAGGAAGACGATCGTGTGAAAGGGCTGGAATTAGGCGCTGATGACTATATCGTGAAACCGTTTAGCCCTCGAGAATTGGTGAGCAGAATCAAGGCTGTCCTCCGCCGGACGAAAACCTTTCAAAAGGACCAGGTGGATGTGGTTGAAGTGGATGACCGCTTGAAAATTGACTTTTCTCGCCGTGAAGTTTGGGTGGAAGGAGAAAAAGTCGACCTCCGCCCTACTGAGTACAGATTGCTCTACCACCTGGTCAAAAACGCGGGTTGGGTGAACACCCATGAACAATTGTTAACCAAGGTGTGGGGATTTGAATACCGGGATGAACCTCATTACGTCAGGTTATATGTCAATTACCTGAGGAAAAAACTCGAAAAAGACCCCTCCAATCCTGAATACATACTCACGGAGAGAGGGGTAGGATACCGGTTCGTTGATTTTCGAAGGGACGATGATTCGGAGGAAAAGGTAGAGGACGAAAAAAGCTAATATTATCAAAGCTCCAATCTCAAACGACCGTACCAAGGAAACGCATATAAAACACATATACATTTCCAAGATTCATCGGATATGATTGGAAATGAACGAAGAATATGACTGCGGTCTGATCAGCGTGCTTTCCACCGGCTTTCCGCAGTATTTAGTTCATAGCGAAGTCCTTCCTTGTCAAACCGCATCTGCGATATAATACTTTAAGAAAACCCGGGGAGAAAGGACAAACTAAAAAGTTTTGAAGTCTAGTTAAATGACACCTTGTCTGTTGAATACTCGGGTTTTTTCCGAGATCGCAGGGAGAAAAGAAAAACATGACCATTCACAGAATTTTATTAGTAGATGATCACGAAGTGGTCCGGCTGGGCTTGAAATCACTCCTCAATCGACACACGAAGTTTCAAGTCGTTGCCGAAGCGAAGACCGGCTCAGAAGCCGTTGCAAAAGTAGATCAGTACAATCCAGATATCGTGATCATGGATATCAGATTGCCAGGTGGGTCAGGTATCGAGGCTTGTGAGGAGATCACAGAAAAATACCCTGAAACCCGTGTCATCATGCTTACTTCTTATGCGGAAGATGAAATGCTCTTCTCGTCGATTCGCGCGGGAGCCTCCGGGTATGTGTTGAAACAGGTGGGCAATGATGAGTTGGTTGACAAAATAGAGGCAGTAGGACGGGGGGAAGCGATATTAGATCCAGCTGTCACACAACGCGTCTTCAAAGAGGTCAGAAAAGCCGCGCGGGAAGAGGAAGCCTCCGCTTTTTCCGATCTCACGGACCAAGAAAAACACGTCTTGATTCATGTCTCAGAAGGGAAAACAAATCGGGAAATCGCCAAAACACTCTATTTAGGAGAAGGCACTGTCCGGAATTACGTGAGCAGCATTCTATCCAAACTGGACGTAAGCAACCGTGCCGAAGCTGCAGCCTACGCTGTAAGGCACAACCTCCGGAATCACCTCGTGCACCTGACCAAGGATTAATCCCCACCCCATATAAGCAGATGAAGGATGGCGAGATGCCATCCTTTTTTTTATTCAGGTGATGGTTGATCTACAATAAGGTAATTCGACACGGCCCAACCATTTCTTCCCGGCTGAGCTGGGGCTTCCAAATACCACCATTGATACCCATCCTGGTCCACAGGGCCATCTTGTACAAGGAAGACTTCATCCTCCAGTCCCAGGTAATTGATGTCCGCCTCCAGTGAGGGTTCTACCCGGAGGCGAAGCCCGTCTCCTCCGGTTCCGTCAATCTTCACATATCCCCCCACTTCGATCCCTTCTTTGGGCACAGGGGTAGGTGTCTCTGCTTCCGAGATGGGAGATGTGGGCGTTAATGTGGGCTTGGGGATCACCGTTAATTCCACGTCCCCCTGAAAATGATCCCCATCAGGAGCCGGCATACGCTCGACAACAACGAACAAGCCTGCTAAGAGAATGAAAGCCACCACGATCGAGCCTAAGATGACCCAAGGATTAATATATTCCCTGATCATGCTTCCTCACTAAATAATTCCGGATTCAGAGTTTCAGGAACTAACACTTTTAAAGCCTTATGCTGCATGTTAATCCTCACCTCCTGACTTTCTGGCAGGGGCTCACCATCAACCTGGAGGTAAAAAGGCTTTTCTGAATACAATTCCGCGTTTTGACAAAAGAAATGTTTTACCTGATCAGAATTGAAATGCTGCCCAGAATAAAGCATCCACATATGGAGAAGCGCTTCTGCCAGTGTTGTTCCGGAAAAAAGCCACAGGTCCATCTGACCGTCATTGATCTTTGCGCTCGGGCTGATCTTCGCAATCCCTCCAGCGTAAAGATGAACGTTGGTGACCACTGCGAGCAAATAGGTGCCTTCGATCAACTCATCCTGAATGACGATCTTAAGATCCATTCCCTCCCAATTCCGTGCTAACCAAGCAGCGTTTGCCGCATACTGCGGGAATGCGATATTCTTTTCCAAACGCGTTCTCGGTTCAATATGGTGTACCACAAAAGCGTCCAATCCCATCCCGGCCCAAAGCAAGAAGGGGGTTCCCTGACATAAACCGACATCCACCCACCGTTCTTGACCCTCCGCAAGCATCTTTGCGCTCTTTTCCAGAGCTACCCAGTTTGTCCAGGATAAAACAGGCAGACCGAGCTCTTGAGCCCAAACATTGGCAGTTCCCGCAGGCAGCACACCCAAAGCGGTGTCGCCCCCCAGCAAACCTGCCACGGTTTTGTTGATGGAGCCATCCCCTCCCGCTACAAAAACCGCTTCATATTCGTCCTGGACAGCCTTTTCTGCCAATGTGGTCGTATGATCCGCCCCCCTTGTTCGTTCAATATCAATCTCCCACCCCCGCTTCTGCAGCTCCCTGGAAGCTTTTTCAACCATGGGTTTAGAAGGAAATCGACCCGCTGTTGGATTAAAGATGATCAGTCCACGCACTATGTATGTTCCTCCCACCCCAAAGGTAACTGCATTCAAGTTTACTGTAACACATCATCACCGTCAATCTGGGAGTGGTACAATCCAAACAGATGCAAAGAAAAGGGATGAAAAGCATGAAAGACGTGCTAAACGAACGCTACCGGATGGAAACAAAGCTCGGACATGGGGGGATGGCCATCGTTTATCAGGCGACTGACCTCATGCTTGAGCGGGTGATTGCGGTTAAACTCCTCAAAGAAGATTTTTCTAGTTCACCCGCTTTCCAGGAACGATTTAAACAAGAGGCAAAAGCAGCTGCGAATCTCTCCCACCCCAATATTGTGACCATTCACGATTTTGGGTTAGATCAAAAGCGTTTATTTATCGTCATGGAATATGTCCCTGGAACGGATTTGAAACAGCGTATCAAGGAAACCGGGAACGGGCTCTCGATTGAAAACGCCTCGAGGCTTTTTATCCAAGCCTGCGCTGGAGTGGGGTATGCTCACCGCGCGGGTCTTGTCCACTGTGATATCAAACCTCATAACATGTTAATCACCCCTGATAACCGATTGAAAGTGACGGATTTTGGCATCGCACGCGCTTTAGCCTCTATTAAGCCGGATGAGATCACCAACGCCATCTGGGGTTCCCCCACTTATTTTTCTCCCGAACAAGCTGCTGGGGCCCCTCCTTCCCCTGCGTCAGATGTATACAGCTTGGGCGTTGTCCTATACGAAATGGTGACGGGGAGACTCCCATTTCCACCCTCGAATCCGGAGCAGTTAGCTTTGGATCACCGTCATAAAGATCCCCCTTCCCCGCGGGAATTCAACCCCCAAATATCTAAAGAACTGGAAAGGATTATCCTCAAGGTGCTCTCCAAAGAACCCAGCAAACGCTATCGAACAGCTGACCAGCTGGGCAGGATCATGATCAACTTCACACAATCAAAAAAGCAGGAAGCCCAGGACAAGCGCTCTCCTCAAAAATATCACCTGGACTATTCGCCTCTGGCAAAAAAAGAGCAAGCAGGGCTTGATTGGATCACCATCCTGGTTGGACTCCTGGCGCTGATCGCTGTGGGAGGCTTGATCCCCTTTTGGATGTGGGTATATTTCCAAATCAATCCCTGACCTTCAACCTTAAGGGTTGAAAACAGAAAATACTCTCCGTAAGATGGTTGGGATGATGACCCAACCATCGACCACAACTTTGCCCTCTGAGGAGAGCTTCTTTGACAAAACAAAACCTCCCGCTCAGCTCCAGCAGCATGTTATAGTATAATGTGGCTTCGCGATAAAAATGAGGATGTGTGGAATCATGAAAGACGGATATTTGATTGCCCCCTCCATTCTATCCGCTGATTTCTCTCGGCTTGGCGCCCAGATAAAGGAAGCCGAGCAAGCTGGAGCAGATTGGATTCACATCGATGTAATGGATGGACATTTCGTCCCTAATCTGACCATGGGGCCCTCTATCGTCAAAGCTTGTCAAGATACCACTTCTCTCCCCCTGGATGTACACCTCATGGTAGAAGAACCCGAAAATTTACTGCATGATTTCGCCCAGGCAGGAGCGGATGTTTTAACCGTGCATATTGAGACCTGCCCCCACATCCACCGGACATTGCAATCGATCCAAGAGCTGGGCTGCAAGGCAGGGATCACGCTCAACCCAGGGACCCCGGCTGGAAGCATAGAAGAGGTTTTGCCGTTTGTTGATCTGGTTTTAGTCATGACTGTCAATCCGGGCTACTCAGGCCAGACCTTTATCCCTGAAATGGTGCCGAAAATTACCTGGATCAGGAATGTCCTTGATGAAGTCAACCCGGAGGCCAAAATTGAAGTGGATGGAGGATTAAATATCCAAACCACGCCTGAAGCCGTAGAAGCCGGCGCAGAAATCTTCGTCGCAGGAAGCGCTGTATTTGGTCACCCGGAAGGTATTCAGGCCGGGATTGCCAGCATCCGTAATGTGCTGCCGCATTGAACCTTTTTAAATGATAAATGGGTTACAAGTTGCCAATACTGCAGCCTGCAACCCATTTAGGTCGTAATAGGATTTTATGTATCTTTTATGGTTACACTTTCGTCAAGGTCCGAATACAACGAGTGCATAAAGTTTTCCGAACCTTTTTTCCATCTTCGTAAACCGTTACTTTCTGCAGATTCGGTTTAAACTTACGTTTTGTCGCTTTTTTCGACCAAGGACGATTTTGTCCAAATTGTGTGGTTTTTCCACAATGCTCGCATTTAGCCATTCGAATATCCTCACAGTACCGATGAGAAAACTAATTTCCAGTTACACAAAAACAAGACTTTTTCTTTCTCAAGCGAAATATATTATAACAAACGTGATTTTCCTTTTATCAAGCCCGCCCATCATACCATAAATAAAATCTTCTATCAAGAACCACCCCCGCCAAGTCGTGTTATCATCCATGGAAAGGGGGTAGAATACAACTAAGTTATGATAAAGTTCACATCCTAAGGATGGAGAAAAGTGTATGAACAATCAAACGACAGATCTTGGTGAAATCCACATTACCCCGCAAGCGATCGCATCCATCGCTTATCAGGCAGTTCAACGCTCTTACGGTGTCGTCGGTTTAGCTTCGAAAAACATCGCTGACGGTTTGGCACATGCTCTGGTCCACGACCCCACACATGGTATTGATGTGGAATATAAGGACAAACTGATTAACATCGACATTTACATCATCATTGAGTACGGTACACGGATCAAATCCGTCGCAGCCAGTGTCGCCAACACAGTTCGATATCAAGTTGAAAAATCACTGGGGCTGCCCGTAAATGAAATCAATGTCCATGTGCAAGGTTTGAGGATCAGCAATGACGGATGACCCCAGAAGTAAAAATCACGGCAAGGTACATCAGGAGCGTTTTTAATGCAGAATGAGAGTTCGGATCATACACACCAATATATCGATGGGGCTTATTTCAAACAACTCATCTCAGCTGCCTTAACATGGTTAAGGACAAATCAAGAAACCGTCAATGCCTTAAACGTTTTTCCCGTTCCGGATGGAGATACCGGCACAAACATGGTACTCACCATGCAGGCTGCTCACGATGAGATCAACACCGCTAGCGAGACAAAGGTGGGAGCACTAGCCCAGAAGCTAGCTCACGGCGCCTTGATGGGGGCCCGGGGGAATTCCGGAGTGATCCTATCTCAGATTTGGCGCGGTTTCGCTAAAGCCATTGACAAGGCTGATGTTCTCGACGCACCCCATCTCGTAAAAGGCCTGGTTCAAGCCAAAGAGACCGCTTATAAGGGTGTGGTCCGGCCGGTAGAGGGAACGATCCTTACCGTTTGTAAAGACATGGCAAAAGCTGCACAAAATGCGCTTGATGAAACCAATAACCCCTTCTATATTCTGGAAATTGTCAAAGACGCAGCCCATGAATCAGTAGAAAAGACACCGGAGTTATTGGATGTCCTAAAGGAAGCCGGTGTTGTAGATGCCGGAGGAAAAGGGCTTTTCTATTTATATGAAGGGATGATCCGCTTCATGAATAAGGAGCCGCTGGACATTGAACCGGTCCATGTGCAGTCGCTATCAGCAATTGGCCGGGAAGAAGCCCGACTCGCTTCAGAGCCGGGGCAGGATTATGAAGTTGTCGTTGATTTCCGCCCTGATCAAGATTTAGAATTGAGCGCATTTTACGACAAACTGGAAGAAATTGGGACATCCATTCAGGTAGGTGAAGGGGATGGACTCTACCGCATGCATATTCATGTCCCCACAGAAAAGCGCTACGACCCTATCGAATATACCATGTCCCTCGGTACGGTCTCAAAGGTTCAAATTGAAAATCTGATGGAACAGGTCGAAGGCCGTACAGCGAAAGAAGATGAGGAAAGTATTAAACTACCCTCGGTTGAACCTGGAGAGATTGCTGTGGTCACGGTATCTCCTGGGATTGGATTTTCAAGGATTTTTGCCAGTCTGGGGGCTTCCGCCATCATAAAAGGGGGCCAAACCATGAATCCCAGCACCCAGGAGATCCTCTCTGCCTTTGAAAATTTGCCCACAAATTCTGTGATCATCCTGCCTAATAATAAAAATATCCTTATGGCAGCAAAATCCGCTGCTGAAATGACGGTAAAAGACGCGGTGGTCGTCCCAACCCGAACCCTGCCTGAAGGGCTGTCCGCCATGTTGCGGCTCATGCCCGGGCATGAATTGGATGAGGTGGTTGAGGAGATGAAATCAGCCATTGACGATGTCAGAACGGGAGAAATCACTACCGCTGTGCGGAGTGTGGAAATCAACGGGCAACATGTATCCGAAGGAGAAATTATTACCCTTTACAATGATGAGTTGATCACCTCCACAGAGAGCCTGGAAGAAGGCTGCCTGCGGTTTCTGGAGGAAGCGGATGCTGAATCCTTTGAATTGATCACGTTGTACTACGGGGAAAATATCTCGAAACAACGGGCCATCGAGATTGCAGATCTGATCCGTGAAAATTACCCCGATCAAATTATCGAACTCCAATATGGTGGACAACCTCATTACCAATTCATCCTTTCCGTTGAGTAAAGAAAAATTGATCACCTTGTTAATCGTGTCTGGAATCCCCAGAAATATCTCCATAACAGGCACGCAATTCATACAGAACCCCCTTCATTCCCTTTCACCGCATTGAAAAGGATCATACCTTGTCGCTTGCCATCGTCACTGACAGCACGTCAGACCTCCCCCGAGATATGCGAGAGAAGTACAATATCTATCAAATCCCCGCCGTGATCATCATTAACGGTCAGATGGCTCATGATGGAGTGGATATTTCACGAGAAGAATATTATCAAAAACTGCCCAATTTTAACCAGTTGCCGACAACTTCTTCCCCTTCCTCAGGAGAATTTCAGGCTCTTTACAAGAAAGTATTATCGGAAGGGTATGAAGAAATCCTCTCGATACATGTGGCCAGTGAACTGAGCGGCATATACAACGCAGCCCGTTTAGCTGCAGAGGAATTTGGGCCCCAAATAAAAACCATCGATTCCGGACAAGTATCTCTTGGCTTAGGTTTCCAGGTCCTGGAAGCTGCGAAAGCAGCCCGCAATAAAATACCCATCAAGGAGGTGATTGATCTGCTTGAATCTCTGCGGGAAAAAATTTATGTCTATGCCATGCTGGATACAGTAAATTATATTTTGAGAAGTGGAAGAATCCCTTGGGCAAAAGCCAAATTAGGCGCACTTCTCAACCTGAGGCCGTTGATACAATTGGAAAACGGACAGGTCTTCAACACGGGGATTTCTCGGACAAGGAAGCGAGCCATTTCCCGTTTACATCAAAAAATTCAAGAACTCGGGGCTTTAGAATATCTTGCTGTGCTTCACACAAACGCCGAAAAAGAAGGAAAAGAATTCTTAGCCTGTTATGATCATACTTCGCAGCACCCCCCTTTGTTGGTCCATGTTACGACAAGTATTGGGACGCACGTGGGACCAAAGGGGATAGGTTTCGCAGCAGTGGTAAAATAAAAGACAATGAAAAAATCCATCGCAAAATTACGGAAGTTTTTTAGACTAGAAGCAAAACGCGGTTACGACAATAAAGCTGTTATGGGGGGATTGGCCAACATTTTATCCTCCTGGGAAGGGGAAGCCCGTGAGGAAGGGCTTCCAGAACGCCTTATTCAGGCGGTTGGCAGTCGTTTGCGCGATTATCACCAACTCAGTCAAGAATCCCGAAAAACCGCCCTCAACGGAATCTGGCAAAGGGTTCAAAAAACGACCGGGGCGGTGCGCAAACCGGAACCTTTACCCTCTCATCAACCTGAAGTGGAAGAGGTTCAGGAAAAAGACCATCCCAATCAGAGAGCATCAAAAATCGCAGACCGGGTGCCTGCCTATGGCAAACCTGATGCTGAATCCCCCCAAAAAACTGAGCTGAGCATCGATCTAGAAGCCTCAGTAACGGAAATCAAAGGCATTGGCCCCAAAAGGTCTCAGGCATTGGAGCGCCTGGGGGTTCACTCAATCAGCGACCTGATACATTTATTCCCCCGGCGGTATGATGACTATTCGAAACTAAAGACCATTGACAAGCTTCAGTACGGCGAAGATGTGACGGTCATCGGATCTGTAAAAGATGTCCAAACCCGCACCGCTCGAGGTGGGAAAATGAAGATCGTGGAAGCGGTGATCAGCGACAAAAGCGGCTCCCTCCGGGTGACTTGGTTCAACCAACCCTGGATTGCCAATCAGCTTTCACGAACCCGTCAAGTGGTCCTTTCCGGGGAAATCGAACAATATCTGGGCCGATTGACCATGAATAGCCCCGATTGGGAACCGCTCAATGCGGATCTCCTCCATACAAATCGGATCGTGCCTGTTTATCCCCTGACCAAGGACATTTCCCAAAAGTGGCTGCGGAAAAAAATCTATAAATCAGTGCAAACCCTCAGCCCATTGATCGGGGACCCTTTACCAGAAGGCTTGAGGAAGGAAGCGGCGGTGGTTGATTCCACAACCGCCATTAAAAATATCCATTTTCCAATTTCCGAGCAGGCGCTGCAGGCCGCAAAAGAACGTTTAGCATTTGACGAGATTTTCATGCTCCAAATGGGCGTCCTGCGCCAAAAAATGGCCTGGGAAAGCAGAGAAGGCCGGATCTTCACCGTCTCAGATGATTGGGTCAGTAAACAGCTGGCAGAGCTGCCTTACCAACTTACGGGGGCCCAACAAAAAACATTAGCACACATCCGGGAGGACCTTGCCTCCGGTGTGCCAATGAACCGCTTATTACAAGGGGATGTTGGATCGGGGAAAACAGTATTGGCTGCCCTGGCTATGCTCATCATCACCTACCAGGGCGCGCAGGCTGCTCTGATGGCCCCCACCAGCATTCTTGCGGAACAACATCTTCAAAGTTTGAAGAGAATCTTACTTTCCGAAGGCAGCCCTCTGGGTGAGGAGGAGGTCCGATTACTGATCGGTTCCACCCCTGAGAACGAGAAGATATCCATCAGAGAAGGTTTGGAAAGCGGGAAGATCAAAGTCGTCATTGGCACCCACGCGCTGTTAGAGGACCCTGTAAACTTCATGAATCTCCAGCTCGCGGTGATTGATGAACAGCACCGCTTCGGGGTGGAGCAGCGGGGGACCCTGCGGAACAAAGGTGAAAACCCGCATCTCATGGTCATGACCGCCACCCCCATACCCAGGTCCTTAGCGCTGACCATTTACGGCGACCTGGATATTTCTGTAATTGACGAGATGCCTCCTGGCCGACAACCGGTGGAAACGCATGTCCTCTATCCTCAAGAACGGGAAAGGGCGTATACCTTGATTAGAAGTCAATTGGAAGAAGGGAATCAAGCCTTCATCATATATCCTCTGGTTGAGGAAAGTGATAAAAGCAATCAGAAGGCTGCTGTGGAAGAACACGCTCGTTTATCCGAAAATGTATTCCCCAATTGCCAGGTGGGGCTTCTTCACGGCCAGCTGCCCCCGCATCAAAAAGAGGAGGTTATGGAGCGCTTCCGAAAGCAGGAAATCCAAATTCTGGTTTCTACATCCGTTGTGGAAGTCGGAGTGGATATCCCAAACGCCACCATCATGGTCATAGAAGGCGCTCACCGCTTTGGCTTAGCTCAACTCCACCAATTACGGGGTCGTGTGGGACGGGGTGAGGAAAAAGCTTTCTGCCTCTTGATACCCGGAAGCGAGAAGGGCATTGAAAACGAAAGGCTCCAAGCCATGGCAAAAACCAACGATGGTTTCAAGCTCGCAGAACGCGACTTGGAACAGCGCGGCCCCGGACAATTCTTAGGCACCCGGCAGTCCGGATATTCGGAATTGAAAATGGCAAAGATCACAGACCTCGCCTTGATCGAAAAAGCACGCCACTTTGCGGAAAAGGTTTTCCAAGAAGACCCCCATCTGTCCCAAGAAAAACACCGGCGATTGAAGAAAGCGATGGCAAAGTTCTGGGCAGAAGAAACCATGGGAGATATCAGTTGATCGCCTTTTTGAAAAAGGTATCATCTAAACGGAGATAATCATGATAAGAGCAGTGTTTCCAGGTACATTTGATCCCGTTCATTATGGCCATATCGACATAGCCAAACGAGCTGCGCGCTTATTTGATGAAGTAGTCGTTGCGGTTTACGACCAACCTCTAAAGAGGCTGCTTTTCTCCCCACAAGAGAGGATTGAGCTTGTGAAAAAAACCCTGAATTCAACAGAAAACCTAAAAGTCAGTGGATACAGTGGGTTGACTGTCGACTTCTGCCACGAAATTGACGCCCAGGTGATTGTCAGGGGGCTCCGGGTTTTCTCGGACTTTGAATATGAATTCAGGATGGCCTTAACCAATGAAAGACTGGCCCCCGATATTGAAGTCGTGGCTTTCATTACCAATAAAGACCACACTTTTCTCAGCGGCTCCACCGTCAGAGAAGTTGCCTCCTTAAATGGAGATGTCAGCTCCTTCGTGCCGGAGATCGTGGAGAAAGCTCTTAAAAAACGATTCGAAGAACTTGGGAGCGATCAAAACATCGTCCCTCAAAGTTCCCTCAGAGACTGAAGTGATTGATTGGCCCTGATTCATGATATACTTAGGTAACAAAAAATTTGGGGAGGACGCATCATGGATATCCTTCATCTCGTCGACCGCCTAGAAGAGCTGTTCAACCGCAGCAGATCTATCCCGTTCACGCATAGCGTCATCGTGGATGAAGATAAAATGCTGGATATCATCGATCAAATGCGGGTTGCTATCCCCGAAGAAGTTAAAAAATCTCAACAAGTTCTATCCCAAAGAGACCGGATTATCGCCCAGGCCAAGGAAGAGGCCAACCGGACGATTAACCTTGCTCAAGAGAAAAGTGAACAAAAAGTTGACAGGGACAGCATCGTTCAGGAAGCCAGGAAAAAAGCCCAACAAATCAAAAAGGAAGCGGAAGTTCAAGCCACAGCGACGCGAGAAGACGCGGACGAGTACGTCGCGGAAACGCTGACGAACCTGGAAATTGCCCTAGAAAGGGTGATAAATCAAGTGCGGAATGGGATTAAAATTTTAGAAGAAGAACAAGTAGTAGCCCAAGAAGAGCAAGAGTAATCATTGGGACTTTGCAGGTGATCTTATCGTGCCCGGGCATCATCCCGGGCATTTTCTGTTAACCGTGTTCCCCCCATATCATGGAGGAATCTTCTCCCCTTTTGAAAAATTGAGAAAACACCCAGTCTCCCAGGCGGGGAAAGAGCATGTTTCCCCAAACAGCGATCCATATCGGCCAGGGAAGAATGATCCGGCGCTTCTTCGTCCTGATCAGGCGATAGATCGCTTGAGCCACCTCCTCTGGCTCCAACAACATCCAGGGAGGAGTCGTTTTCTCCGTCTCCCAGCTCACACCAGCATGTTGGTCGAATTCGGTGGCCACAGGTCCGGGATAGATCATACCCACATGGATCCCCTGATTCTGAACTTCCCTACGCAGGCTTTCCGAAAACCCTTTTACACCAAATTTTGACGCGGTGTAGATAGAATACGTCGGAGGGGCAACCCAGGCAGCAGCCGAGGATACTGTGATAATTTGACCTTGTCCGCGATCCAACATGGTGGGTAAAACCAGTCGGGTGACATGGATGGTTCCAGTGAGGTTGACCGCAATCTGGTAGCTGATATCCTGGAGAGGATCAAGCTCATCCAACCACTTCAACCGACCCATCCCCGCATTATTGATTAAGATATCAATTCTTCCATACTTCTCCCCCACCTGATGGACCAAATCCTTAACCTGAGGTAACTTGGAAATATCCGCTTGAATCGAGGATGCAGTTCCGCCCTCTGAACGGACCTCCTCCACTAACGCTTTCAAACGCTCGACCCTCCGGGCGGTCAAAGCCAGGCGAAAACCTTTCCGACCCAGAAGCCTGGCCGTCGCTGCGCCAATCCCTGAAGAAGCGCCGGTGATCAGAACCACGGGTTTTGACACTAGATCTCCTTAATCCTTATGGTTGTCATGGACAACGTACCCCTTTTACTCATATCAACACAATTTTACCAGAGCAACACAAACCCAAGGCAGATCTGGCTATCTCCTCTTTTCTGAGAGCTGATTACCAGCCGTGTATTCAAAGAGAAAATAAAAAAGTTCCTGCTGATGTCTCCGCCGCAGGAACTTTTTTATGCCTTATCTTCCGCCCGATGCTTTCCTTACCTTGGAAATCATTCCCGATTCAAGTCGTGATGCCCTTTCTCCGCATCAGAATCCCCCCGGAGCAGAGCAACTGCATGAGGTAAAACGGGCAAGACGACTTCCAGGTTCTCCACCGCAGCTTTGGGACTACCCGGGAGGTTTATGATCAAGGTAGCATTTCTGATCCCCGCTTCGGCTCGGGACAGCATGGCATGAGGAGTAATATCCATACTCACCGCCCGCATCGCTTCTGTTAACCCGGGAGCGTTACGGTCCACAACAGCCCTGGTCGCTTCAGGGGTGACATCGCGGGGAGCAAATCCAGTCCCTCCTGTGGATAAAATTACATCCACCGCTTTTTGGTCTGACCAGGTCCGAAAGACATCAGCGATCTTTTCCATATCATCGGGGACTATATCCGTCCTGATCACTTCCCAACCTTCAAGGGAGACCCTTTCAGCCACAGCAGGACCCGAGATATCTTCCCTTTCCCCGGCAAATGAGCGGTCAGATACAGTTAAGACAGCGACCTGGAAGGACACGTTTTACCACCTTACCTGATCAATTCTTCCCATTCCCCATGCACCCCATCGTCCGTCACCCCAAAATAATATCGATATCCCTGCGGGGTGCGCTGAATGAGATCATAGCTATAATATTTTCCCCTTTTATTGCGATCCAGGAGCCCGACATCCCCATTCCATTCCACATCCATGCGGTTGGGGTCCTTAGGCATTTGGGCATATTTGGAAATCGCGTAATGCCATAAGCGGCGAGAGGACTTCAAGGTCACATTTTTGACCACATTCCCGTTCCGAAGGTCGCGAACCGTGTAGTACTTCTCACCACCCCGTTGGGTGACAGAAACAATCTCCACCCCTGTTCGCGGGGGGTCTTCCGGTTCTGGCTCATCGGATACCATGCGATACACATCTTCTGACCCAGGAATGGGCAAGGGTGTGCCCTGGACCATAGTCGAAGGTTCCCTGGTTTCCTTTTTTCCCTGTAAAACCAATTCCACGATCTCGTCTCTGACCGCCATCTCTGTCTCCGTCTCCGTACGCAAATAGACTTTATTGTCATCCACAGCGTAAGGCGGATCTTCTCCACGCGGGATCATGACCTGGATCACGTTCTTATTACTTGTCTTATGGGACTCAAATTTGCAATCCAGCTCGGGGGTAATCCGCTTGCTGATTGCAGTTTTTAACTTTTGAACCGCCTGGTTGGGCTTGGAGATCCCCTCTACGGGTTTTTCACTGTCCTCCGAAACACCGATATACAAGGTGCCTCCATTGGAGTTGGCGAAAGCACAAACATCAGCGATGATGGAATACAGGTGTCCCCCGCGAACGGTCATCTTTTCATGGAAATCTTGAACGAACGTAACCCCTTCCCCGCGAGCATCTTGAATGAAATCATATGCGGGTTGGGAACCGTGTCGATGGGGTCGTGTTCTTGAAAAGTTGTTGCTCTCAAACAGATCTCTGAGGGCTTTATAGGAACGTTCAGGAAGGCGTACGTCTGTGGCCCGGTCCCCTACCCCGAGTTTGTTAGGGTGTTCTGAGCTCTTCACCAACAAGTGAGCATCAGAACCCTGAATGCAGTGCATGCGCCGGGGGTACTCAGGTTTGTTCCCGCTGAAGAAAGACGCTGTCGCATACCGGCCTTGCTTTTCCAGATCCGTAACCTCTAACGCCACCAGATTGGGATCTTGCGTATACGCTATTTTCGTTTGTCCTCCAAACGGGAAACGCCGCATTGCCACCCCGTTATTGGAATTGGCATGGGCAGCAATCGCCATCCCGCCTGCTTCATTGATCAAGCGATAGGCCGTCAGCACATCTACACTGGCGCCCACAGTGACAGACCCCTGATCCAGCTTTTCGGAGGGGATGTTCATCTCCAACAGCAGGTGATCAATATCTCTCACTGGTTTATCCTCTGGAAAAATGGCTAAGATATGGAAACCAAAAGTAGCGGTAAATTCAAATCCCGGGAGCACTAAAACCCGTTTCAAGAGCCGTTGATACTCTTTCAACCGGGTCTCCTCTTCCGGCAGCAGCCGATTCAGTTTTTTCAACAGGTTTAGCTGATCAATCTCTTCTTTCATCCGCCTATAGCCGGCCACCGTATTGTGATCCGCAAAGGCGATCATGTCTAAACCCCGTTTCGCGGCCTGCTTCAAAATGTCTAAATAACTTGCCTCTGGCTGTAAATAGTCGTCAGACGCAGGTGTATGTAAATGCAAATCCATTGTGTACCAAGTCATGTCAGAACTTTTTTTGTTACTCACTTTTCACTCTCTATGCTAGAACGATCCGGTATTCCAGAGAGATCCCCCTCTTTAATGCGTATATCAGAATTTCCGCAATTTGAAATATCTTCTTAATACCCGAACGTTATCGTCGGACATCAGCAGTCATATATGTATCAGGCATCATGACACGCTTGTCGAACCCAAATTAAAATGGATGCTGATGGTGAACGTATTTCAATCAAAAGAGGAGAAGTGAATGGAACGAATATCACGTTCCTGGTTTTTCCTGCTGCAAGAGAGGAAAACATGTTCATTATCCAGTCTCCAGAAGCTTTGATCGAACTAAGTTCACTAATGTATCTGGATCATAGGGCTTTAATAAAAAACCGTCTGCTCCAGCTTGTAATGCTTGTTCCCGAAAATCCTCACCCGATGTCATCAAAACCCGGGTATCGCGCCACTTGGGCGTCCTGTGTATCATTTCCAAGATATCATACCCGTTGGTTTTCTCGCTCTGATCATTCTGAAAATAAACATCCAACAAAACCAAATCTATGGGATGCGATTCCAATGTCTCCTCAACCCCCCTCTTTGTGGTAGCTGTAAAGACCTGATAACCTTCTAATTCCAGGAGCATTTTCAAGGAGGTTAAGATGGACTCTCTGTCTTCGACAACTAATAATTGAGACATAAGAAAAGTTAATTTCCTTCGGAAGGGGAAGGTGAGCCAGAAGCATACTCATTTCCCAAAGCTGCTTCTAAAACATCCTCGATTGTTTCCGCGAAGATGAAGTCAATCGCCTCCATCACTTCCTCGGGGATTTCCTCAAGATCCGTTTGATTCCTTTTGGGTAAAATCACCGTTTTTGATCCAGCTCGATATGCTGCGAGCACCTTCTCCTTTATGCCCCCCACAGGCAGTACTTGCCCGCGCAAAGTTATTTCCCCTGTCATACTGACATTGGATCGAACCGGTTGCCCTGAAACCAAAGATACCAAGGCGGTAGCCATGGTTACACCAGCGGAGGGGCCATCTTTAGGTTGAGCCCCAGCCGGTACATGGAGGTGGACATCTTGATCTTGATAAAAATTTTCATCCAAGCCCAGTTGGTCCGCTTTCGACCGTACATAAGAAAGAGCAGCCCGGGCAGATTCTTTCATGACATCTCCCAGTGAACCAGTCAGCTGGAAATTGTTTTTCCCCGGCATAATCGAGGCTTCCACAAACAGCACTTCACCTCCTGTAGATGTCCAGGCTAATCCAGCAGCAACACCGGGAACGGAGGTTCGCTCTTCGATCTCTTCATCGCCGTAATATTTCCGGCGCCCCAAAAATTCTCGCACGGACTCGGGCGTGACCTCCATAGCTTCACTGTGGCCTTCCGCGATCTTTGTGACTACTTTACGGCAAATCGCCCCAATCTCGCGCTCCAGATTCCGGACACCTGCCTCCCTCGTATACGAGCGAATAATGGTCTGCAAGGCTTCATCGGTGAAGGATACTTCTTCTTCCCGCAGCCCATTCTCCCGTTTCTGACGGGGAATGAGGTAACCTTTGGCAATCTTGATCTTTTCTTTGTCAGTGTATCCCGTAATTTTTATGATCTCCATCCGATCGCGGAGGGGAGAAGGTATGGGTTCAAGCAAATTCGCTGTGGTAATGAACATCACTTTTGATAGATCATAGCCCACCTCCAAATAATTATCTCTGAATTCTGAGTTCTGTTCCGGATCAAGGACCTCAAGCAAAGCGGAGGTTGGATCCCCCCGGAAACCCTGACTGAGTTTGTCCACCTCGTCCAACATGAAAACGGGATTATTGGACTCTACCCGCCGCAAGGATTGGATGATCCGACCAGGCATGGACCCGATATATGTACGACGGTGACCTCTGATTTCAGCTTCATCCCGTATCCCTCCCAGGGAGGCACGAATGAATTTGCGCCCCATGGATCGGGCGATGGAACGCCCGAGTGAGGTCTTCCCCACCCCTGGCGGCCCAACGAAACAAAGGATCACACCCTCCCGCACCTGGCGGATCTCATCTTCATATTCCTCTTCAAATTCATCTGCACGCTCCTTTCGTAATTTGCGCACAGCGAGGAATTCCAGGATCCTTTCCTTAACGTCCTCCAAGCCGTAATGGTCTTCATCCAATACTTTCCGCGCGTGTTCGATGGACAAATTATCTTCCGTGGTTTCGGACCAGGGCAGCGAGACCATCCAATCTAAATACGTGCGAATGACACCGTATTCCGCGGACGCCGAGGGAATGCTTGACAAGCGTTCCAATTCGCGTTTTACCTGCTTCTTTGCCTCTTCCGGCAACGCTGCTTCTTCCATCCGGCGCTGAAATTCTTCCACTTCAGCAGTCTGTTTATCCCCTTCACCTAGTTCAGAACGAATGGCTTTCATCTGCTCACGGAGGAAGTACTCGCGCTGGACTTTTTCGATTTCCGATTGAGCCTGTTTTTGGATCTTCTGGCCAATTTGAACCATCTCCAACTCTCGAGTCAAGAAGCTGACCAGTTTTTGAAGCTTTTCAGAAATCGTATTGAGCTCCAATAATTCTTGGGCGTCCTCTAAATCCATGCGCTGGAAGTTAGCGATGGTGTATACGATTTGAAGCGGATCTTCTAATGACATCACCGCATCGACCAGTTCCTGGGGAATTGAAGAGACCATATCTGTGATCTCTTTAAATTGGTCCTGGACCTGTCTGACCAGAGCGTCAATCTCAATCCCGGTTTCGACCTGGCTGGAGTTAACTTCGATCTTGGCTTTTAAGTAGGGCTCTGTTTCCGTGATCTCCAAGATGTTAATGCGTTTTATCCCCTGCACCAAGAGCCGGATGTTACCATCTGGAGTCCGGAATAAACGGTGTACATTTGCCACAGTACCCACGCGGTACAGATCCTCGGGACCTGGTTTTTCATCCCTGGGATCCTTAGAAGCCACCAGGCCAATCAGGCGATCATCATTGGAAACCACATCATCCACCAGCTTGATGGACCGGGGCTGGCCCACAGTTAAGGGAACCGCTGTTTCCGGGTACACCACCAGACCCCGTAAAGGTAAAATGGGGATCTCCCGGGGGATCTTCTCAACCTGATCCCCTGATTCATCAAAATCGTCTTCCTCTCCAAGACCTTCTAAATCGGGAATGATCGCTTCTGAGAGGAAATCCTCTAACGTAAGATCCTCCCGGTCAAACCATTCTAAAAGATCTGAGATTTCAGCGTTCCAACGTGATGCTGGCATGAATAACTATTCCTTCACCTCAACGCGTTGAGGGCTCCTCTTCGGTACTGTCAACTCTAAAAATCCGTCATGATACGCCGCTTCCGCTTTTTCAACCATCACCGGCCTGTGTAATTTCACCGCACTCCGGAATTTTCCATAACCAATTTCTAATTGATGATATGCACAATCCCTTTTGGGGCTTGGACGGGTCCCCTGGACAAGCAGGTATTGTTCGTCAAGTGTGACCGACAATTCTCCATTTCCCATCCCCGCGATTTCTACGCGGATGAACAGGTAATCTTCGGTTTCATAGACATCTGTAGGGGGGAACCACGCATCGGATCCGGAAACAATTTGCCAAGCAGATCGGGCGTTTTGCAGAGAACGAAAGACGTATCGATCTGCATTTATGGGTTTCACCTTCAAGATTACATCTACCATTGATCACATGCCGTACTAAAGGGAGGTAACTTTACCATCCGAAAAATAATTTTAGCACACAAAGAGGATTCTAAATTTCGAGAAGGGGGTTTATATACAAGGTTAATATTGGCCATAACCCCTTAAAAACTCCACGTAAGTAGTACCCCCGGCAGGATTCGAACCTGCAACCGTCGGATTAGAAGTCCGGTGCTCTATCCATTTGAGCTACGGGGGCATACCGGGGAAGAGTTGAGGCAACCATCTCCTTTCCGTCTTTTTTAGGTGGGTCGTATTCCTCTATAAACCCTTCGTCCAGAAATGGTCTGTAAGATTTTTTTCGGTGAGCGATCAAGTTCTTCTGCCAATTCTTCAGGGGTCATGGGTTGATTACCATTCGCCAAAAACAAACGGAAGATCGCTTCCGTCAGACTGGTTTGTTTGGTGATAAAGGAGTCCTCTTTCGCGCAGTGTGAGATCAGTATGTGCTGCAGTCCATCCACTTCCTGCACCTGAGCGGTTTCCGGGTCAATCCAATCCACTTTCTCGTCGCCAGCTAAATCCGCGTACGCTTCTTTATGCTCGGGACACAAACAACTCCTCAGGTGAACCCGCCAGGCTCGATCATGCTCCTGCCACCAATCGAAATCAATATGGTATGGCGTGTCAACGGTTGGTTTCAATAAGCTAGAAAGCTTGGGTTTTGGCACCCGGGTACTCCTTCCTCTCTAACGGAAAGCGTTATTTGCCTTCCGAATCGTCAAACTGAAAATGCAAATCTCCTACATAAATGAACCAAGGCCGGGTCTCTAACAAGGACATCAGCGGTCCCGGGGGACATCGCTTGACAGTATTTACCGCCGCGTAAAGTTCTGTGACATGCACATGGCCTTGGGGGTTGAGTTTTGTCAATTCTCGAACGGTGTCGACCACAACGCGCTCAAAGGGGGGAGGAGATTTTTGATTCTCCCGCCACACCTCATCCACGGGTTCCACATCAGGCACCACAATTGCCATCCGCTCATTGTAATCCGTGGTCACAATCTGTTTCAATGTGGCAAATACCAGTTCTCCATCTGAACCTACCAGAATGGTCCTCATCCAGTTTTTGGTCGCCCTTGAGCTTTCCGATTGGACGATCACTTCACCATCATTTTGACCGGGCTTTATGTGCACGATACCGCCCGGGATGAGACCCTTCTCTTCATACCAGTCTCTTAATCCATAAACGTATTTTTGCTTTCGAACAACCCAGCCGGGAAACTTCTCTCCTGTGTCTCCATCCACCAGCGTGAACCGAATTCGCGGTGCTTCGTATGCGGTGGGAAACAAAGGCTTAACACGAGCTGATAATGGCAGGGTTCCCGCTCTCCAGTGAGGAAAGATGAGATTCACCGCTACCTCTCCCTCTCCCCTGGAAGGAACATCATCCAGGTCGTTTAACTCATCATCCAGGGATTTTTCGAGTTCCAGCATCTCGTCGGTCAAAGTTTCACGATCGTAATCGATGCCTGAGTACCGGAGGTACAAAGGAGTTTTCTGCACACCTTCAGGCTCCATAGCTTTTAAGTACCAGGCCACAATGCCAGCCGGGCCCACTTCATCAAAACGATCATCTTCCTGTAAAGCCAGGTCAAGAGAAAACTCAACCAAGTTGGGGTTGACATCCGCTTCAAGCTCAATTTCATCCAAAATGTCCTGCGTAGAAAGGGGTCCTCCACCATTCAAATCCAAAACAGCTTCTGCCAAATTCAAATGCCCAATGTTGACATCCACCAATAACGCTTTTGGAAACCACCTTCCTGCTATCTGGACAAATTCTTCTTTGTCAAGGAGTCCTTTTTCCACTCGGTCTTCAAGCAGAGACCCCTGCTCTTTCAGGACAGCTTCTTTTTTCAAAGAGTCGGATTGGGAAGCTTCCGGTGGTTCATTCAGGGGATGATCATCAATGCCTGCTGCGAATTCAAGCTCTTCCCCATCCTCAAATTGGACTTGGATGACATCAAATTCTCCAATCGTCGGATTGCTCCCCTTCCGGGTCCCTACCACTTCCCCTTTCTGCCAATTTAATGCGGGGAAAACCAAACCTTGCCCAGGATCATATTCCTCTTTGGGAAAGTAAATTTCCCTCCCATCCAGGCGCTGTTTTTCCAGGCGTTCTTCTTCACGCTCAATACGCTGCTCAACAAGGATAGGAGTCATCTCTTCCGTCGTCAGCGGAGTTTCATGATCCAGCAAGTGCTCATAGAGGAAATCGATATCCTCTTCCTCAAGTTCAAATTCCTCCCAATAATCTTCACGCAGGGAGAGTAATGATGTAGCCATAGTTCTGCCTCAAATACATTGATTCAATGAAAAGGTATAGAAAAGTATTGCCATTCAGCCTGTATATTATACTCCACACATCCAGCAAGACAACCGGCTCCGGTGAAATTTTGCCTTTTGTGATTCAGACACATTCCCCAAATGTCCTCACGGATATCGGCTTTCCAGCCAGTCCACGGGATTCACCGGTATGCCCCCCACCCATACTTCCCAATGCAAATGGGGACCTGTGGAGCGGCCTGTATTTCCGACTTTGCCTATCAATTCCCCCGCTTTGACGTTTTGGCCTTCAGCGACCAGGATATCTGATTGGTGAGCATAGACTGTGAACACTCCCCAACCATGGTTGATCATGGTCACCCCGCCGTAAATCAGGGAATCCTGCCCCGTATAAACCACTTTGCCAGGTGCAGCAGCATAAATATCTGTACCTACCTTTGCGGCAAAGTCATACCCGGAATGATAGTAATGATATCCGCTGCCATTAAATGATCTCCGAGTGCCATATTCACTATATGGAGACCCTTGATTGTTATAAATCTCTGGTACCGGGACAGAAAAAGTGCCTCGCCAACTTTTTTGATTCTCCATCCGCGAAGCGTACTCAGCTAATTTATCATGTTCCTTTTGAGTCAGTTCAACCGAAACGGTTTCTGGCGGTAATCCATCAAGGGACATGAATCCAAACCCTCCATCCCTGACCCTGACCAGCTGACGATGGGAAAAAGGTGTATCATCTTCCAGATGCCCGTGCAGGGAAAGGAGTGTCAGACCCGTTTCCGCCCTGGCATAGATGCCTTGCAGCGCCACATATCCGTCATCCGTGGAGAAAAAGTGCAGCTGGTGGTCACCCAAACGGCCCCCCAGCTGCGTTCCAGAAGGGGCCGTGATCCGGAATATGGCTGTATCGCCCTGCGCGAGTCTGTCGGGTTCATATGCCACGTCTTCAATCTCACCGGGAAACCCTCCTGGGCCAGGGTCTTCTCCCCCGGGAACGCGTATAACCTTTCCAGGAATTAAATCCCACGTCCCTGCCAGGCCATTCCTGGTAACCACCTCCCAGGGATTGGCCTGCTCTTCCACAGCGGCTTCTAATAAAGATTGTCCTGCTGAGAGAGATTTTCGGTATCCTTTCCATTCAGCTAATTTCCCCTCTTCGTCGGCCAATAAGACAACCGAAACCCCTTCATATAACTCGAGGGGAGAGGTCAGGCGATTTAATTTGATCAACCTCTCTGGGCTGATTTGGTAGCGATTGCTTAAACTATCCAGGGATTCACCCAGGGGGACCGTTTTCGTCGTCAACACCCCCGACATACCTCCCAGTCCTGGAATAGACAGCTTCTCTCCGGGATGGATCGGGCTTTCTTCAGTGAGATCATTTACCTCAAGTAGGTCCTGATAAGAAACATGGAAGCGCCGGGCGATATTCCACAGCGTGTCCCCGGATTTTATGATGTACACAGGTTGAGCAGGGACATCCTCCTGCGCCTTAACAGGTTGAATCATCCCCAGAATAAAGAGGATAGTAAGACTAACGAGAAGATATTTCTTCAAATTGTAACGTCTCTCCAACGATAAATTCATCGAGCCTATCTGATGCTAATTCCAACACATAGCATGCTGGTGCTTTCGGTATATAAAATGGGTGCCATTTCCGAGCCAAGCGGCGATCAACGATTTTTTGTTCACGGTCCAGCCAAAACACAGCTAAATTCATACTCACACCCAGCATGTGGATCGCTGTGTCAAGACGACTTTCCCGGTTGAAAACCAATAATAAGCCTTCCTCACGATCAAGATGCTTACGAAAAGTCAACCCTCGTAAGCGGCAGAAAAAAGACTGACAATACCTGGCTCGAATTGGGGGAGAAACCGGTGCCTGGGATTTCTTAATTAAAACTTCTTTCATAAATCAGAAAGAGAATAAAAGTTAGTCAGGAATTCCCCTCAGTCTGAAACCTGAGATAAGACATACTTCACGCGTTCAGACAACTCTTCCGGGCGAAAGGGTTTGGTTATGTAATCATCAACCTTTGCGACCTGTAAACCTAACACCTTATCAATGCTCTGCACCTTAGCAGTGACTACTATCACAGGGATGTCTCTTGTCTCCTCATCCTCTTTTAAGTGCTGGTAGACCTGCCATCCATCCATATCTGGCATCATTAGATCTAACAGGATCAGGTCAGGTGTCTCTGCTTTCACCATTTTCAAGCCTTCTTCACCACCATTCGCGCCCAAGACTTCATATCCTTCCCGGGCCAGGATTAATTTCACGAGGTTTGTGGTTTCCGGTTCGTCTTCAATACAAAGTATTTTTTTCTTTTCTGGCATATGTAACTGTCCCTTCTCTGCGCTTAGGATAGTTTACCATAGGTGGGGAGCAGTTTCATCCCTGCCTCCCTGAAAAACATATCCGGATCACACACTTCAGGATCCCGGTTATTTTATTGGATATGTGCCCTATCCCTAAACACCAGATTTTATTTCACTCCAGGCCTGAATTCTGGGGATTATTATACACTGTCTTATTAGAAAAACCGCCACATCCTCTACCAATTGCGAGAAGAGTGTAAGCCGATGAATGGAATCCTCCAGGCATATAATCAGGAGCCTTTTCAACCCTGAATGGCTCGACCCCAGCGTAATCACCCTTCCCTTGCCACCTCTTTGCCCCTAGACTATAATCACAAAGCAGTCCTAATCCAATGAAAAATAAAAAGGTAAGAACATGATTGATGTAAATGAACTCAGAAAAGGGACTACCTTCAAACTTGATGGAAATATCTATAAAGTGCTTGAATACTCCCACCACAAACCTGGACGGGGGAAAGCGACCATCCGGGTAGAAGTCAGGGACCTGCGCAGCGGCGTCAGATTGAAGAAAAAATTTAACTCGGGGGATTCTGTCCAGGACATTCGATTGACATACAGAAACGCGAAGTTTTTATACAGGGATGGGGATACGTACCACTTCATGGACACAGAAACTTATGAGCAGCCAGCACTGAGAGGCGAAGCATTGGGGGACGCGACGAAATTCCTGCAAGAAGACATGGAAGTGAAATTGACCTTCTATCAGGGAGAACCCCTGGATATTGACCTGCCTACAACCGTCGATCAAAAAGTCGTCCGGGCTGACCCATCCGTCCGTGGAAACACCGCGACCTCGGTGACCAAAAGCGTGACAACCGAGGGGGGATTAGAAGTGGATGTTCCCAATTTTGTTGAAGAGGGCGATATCATCCGCGTGGACACGCGCAGCGGAGAGTATGTGACCCGGGTCTGACCATAAACAGCCATCAGGATCACATCTCTTGGAGGTTAAGACATGACCTCAGACACGTTTTCATTCAAAATGGGATCATTCCAGTTCACCACGATCGCAGATGGGGTGAGCAAACGTGATTTCCAAAGCGTCGCGGACCTATTCCCTGACGCCCCCCGCCCCGATTTTCTCAAAGCTCTTAAAGAAGAATACATAAACCAGCAGCCTTTGGATTGGTCCATGAACTGCCTTTTCGTACAAACAAGAGATCACAATATTCTTGTGGATACAGGCATAGGACCGCGGGAAGACGGCAAGAGCGGGCAGCTTATGGACCACCTGAAAGGGATCTCGGAACCTTCCTCGGTCGACACGGTGATCATCACCCACTGTCACGGGGACCACATTGGAGGACTGGTCAATGCGGAAGGCGATTTGGCGTTTCCAAACGCTGATTACTTGATGCACGATTCGGAGTGGGAGCATTGGATGGGTGAGGAAGGAGTCGTGGAAAAAGCAAATCAAGAGTATGCTCAAAACCTGCGCTCGAAACTTCACCCCATCCAGGAACGAACTGACTTTTTCAAAGGGAAAAAAGAACTCCTGCCTGGCATCTGGTCCGTCCCCGCCCCGGGGCACACTCCCGGGCACATTGGCCTGTTGTTTGAAAGCGAAGGTCAAACCCTCCTCGACCTCAGCGATACGCTGCACACCAGAGTACAATTCTCACATCCTGACTGGTCTCCTCGATTTGATACGGACGGGAAGAAAGCAGCTCAGACACGAAGAGAAATGTTAACTATCGCCGCAGAAGAAAATCACCTCACCCTTTTTTATCACCTGGCGCACCCCGGCCTGGGAACCATACAACAGAAAGGGGAAGGTTTTAAATGGCAGCCCAGGGAGGGTGAATATTAACACCGGACATGGATCATGAAAACACCAGCTGGACAGGAATGCCGTTACTTTTATGGAGATTATCATCGCGGCAGGAACCGCGAAGAATGCCGTTTATTAAATTCTGCGAATCCTCCCCAAGAATGGAACCCGCAATTATGTTTCACGTGCCCCGTCCCGGGCATCCTGCAAGCCAATGCCTGCGAACATATGAAGCTTAAACCCACTGTCCATCGCCCCCTTTTCATCCTCAAACCTCGGGTAAAAATAGAAGCTTACTGCGAGAAAACAAAGCGGATGGTAGAAGAACCCCATGTGGGATGTGGGGAATGCCACGATTTACCCGATGTATTCCTGGGGCAAGATGAGAGATAATTCCTAAAAGAGACTAATACACAGGCCATCAACCTGTTTTTTCATCGCATGGAACGCCAGCAGGTCCAGCGACCTATAAGGACCCTTTCCGCCCAAATCTCCTTTCCAATAAATCCACCGGGAGATGGATCATCGTCGGCCGTCCGTGTGGACAGGTTCGGGGTGACTCACAGGCTTCTAAATCCCGCAACAAGGCTTTTTGTTCTGTGGAAGACAACACCTGCCCCGCTTTCACAGCTGCTCTCTTGCACACCCGAGCAATGATTTTTTGTTCAATTTTCTCTGCCAGAGGGCTTTCATCTACTTCCAACTCCTGGACCACAGACCGCAGCGCTTCAGCCGGGGAAACATCCCCTAAGAGGGATGGAATAGCTCTGAGGACAAAGGTATGGGGACCGAACGCTTCGACATTGAAACCCAAGCCATTGAGCAGGGAGAGCTTTTCCTCCAACAAATCAGCGGCAGCTGGAGGAAATTCCACCTGTACCGATTCCAGAAGCCTTTGAGAGTGGACGGTATCACCTCTTTCCTTGAGAAATTTTTCAAATAAAACCCTTTCGTGAGCGGCATGTTGATCGATCAAATACAGACCATCCGGTCCCTCCGCGATCAGATATGTCGCGGCTACCTGGCCAATCAACCGGAGGATGGGCGTTTTCAGGGAAGCGGCTCCTTGATCGGACCCCTTTTCTGACCCTGCGACATCTGCTTTTTCAACTTCAGCTGACATCCGCCAGGCAGGGTCAACGGCTTGGTCAACATCCCTTCGCTCAGCACCTCTCCCCCCCCACAGATTGCGACCCCAGGGCTTTCCCACTTCTGGAACAGGGGTATTTGCCAGCAGTGCGCGACGAACCGCTTTGCTGACCCCTTTGAAGATCTCCCCTTTGTTTCGAAACCTGACTTCCGCTTTGGCAGGATGGACATTGACATCGACCCTCTCTGGGTCCACATCCAAGAATAAGACAGCGATCGGGAACCGCCCTTTCATCAACATGGTGTGATAGCCTTGCGTGAGGGCTTTGTTGAGAGCGATATCTTTCACCGGCCTCTTGTTTACAAAAAATTTCATTTCCCTGCGGTTGGAACGCGTCTTGCCCGGCGGGCTGATGAACCCTTCAATCCCCATTCCATCTTCTTCAGCGACCACAGCGATCATCCGTTTGGCTGTATCCACTCCATAAATGACAGCCAACACTTCCCGCAGATCGCCAGCTCCGCTGGTCTGCATCGTCGTCTGACCCCCTTGACGCAACTGGAATCGGACTTCTGGATATGCGAGAGCGTAATTCGTCACCACTCTGTCAATGTGGCGGCGTTCCGTGCGATCCGTCTTAAGAAATTTTAGACGTGCCGGAACATTATAAAAAAGGTTTTCCACCCGGACTACCGTGCCTGAGGGACATCCTACCGGCTGCACTTCACAAGCCTCTCCGCCCTCCACCCGGAGGGCACCACCCACTTCATCTTCTTTTCTGCGGGATGTAATACTCATTTGGGAAACGGAACCAATGGAAGACAAAGCCTCACCCCGGAAGCCCAGTGTTGAGACTTTGAATAAATCATCCGCTGTGCTCAATTTGCTGGTTGCATGCCGCACAGTCGTCAGTGGTAAATCCTCTCTTGAAATGCCCCTACCGTTGTCCGAGACCTCAATCAGCCCTTTCCCCGCCCCCTTTACCCGGATCTCAATCTCCCTGGCTCCAGCATCAAGGGCGTTTTCAATCAACTCTTTGACCACGGAGGCTGGCCTTTCTACCACCTCTCCTGCTGCGATTTGCGAGGCCACTTCATCAGATAAAATCTTGATCGCCATGGGCATATTATACCGGAGGAGGAACCCGGGGGAAATCAATCAAGACCAGGAAAATAAGATCCTGCTCGACTAAGCCAGGATCTGATCCACCATCAAGTATAATGCAGTCATGACATTTACCACCCTTTTCTTCGACCTGGACGCCACGCTCTACCCAGCTTCAAGCGGGCTGTGGTTTAAGATCAAAGACCGTATTCATGAATTCATGATGGAACATTTGGGCCTGTCAGAGCAAGAAGCGAGCAGCCTGCGCGAGGATTATTATCTGCAATATGGAACCACACTGGATGGGTTGATGCGCCATCACCATGTGGATCCTGAAGGGTACCTCAGATTTGTGCATGATATCCCCCTAGAGGAATTTATCAGCTATTCTCCCACCCTAAAAGAAATTTTATCAAGTTTGCCTCAGGCATTATGGGTTTTCACGAATTCCGATCGCGAGCACGCAAAACGCGTCCTGAATATACTTGACTTAGAGCATGTATTTCAAGGCATTGTGGACGTCTACGCCATGGATTTTAAGGCGAAACCTCATCCCGGGGCTTACCGAAAAGCGCTCGCCCTCGCCAGGATCCAAACCCCTTCACAATGCGTCCTCTTTGATGATTTATCTCAAAATTTGCTCCCCGCCAATGAACTTGGCTTTTACACAGTGATAGTCAACGAAAATAATCTGGATGATCACCCAGCTGATGTACACATCCACTCCCTGCTTGATTTGCGTCACAAACTGCCTATGCTATGGAAAGGAGTGGACTGAAAGGCTAACATCACTCCTTTTACCTTCCACATCCAACGATCAGCAGTGAACCCCTTCAGATCTGGTTCCATACCCGTTTGGTCGTACCCGCAGCAGACCAACCCTCACAAACCACCCTAAAATATACATACTTTTGACAAACTTCTTACTTCATGTTAACCTCATTGTGCTATCTTAGATATTGAATCCCATACGAAAATGGAGCAAGCAATGAATAGAAAAACACGCGTCCTTCTGGGAATTATCGCTAGCCTAATATTAATTGCAGGCAGCTTTTCAACGGGTTTGATTGTCGGTAACGTTTTTACTCCGGAAAGCATCTTACCTGAGACCCTTATCGAAGATAGGTCTCCAGAATCTTCAATTTCACTTCCCAGCCAAACCACCCCATCAACGGAGGGAGACTCAACCAGCAGAGAAGAATTATTTGAACCCTTCTGGCAAACATGGGAAATCATCCATGAACAATATGTAGACCAGCCAGTAGATGAAGCATCCCTGATGAGGGGAGCCATTTCTGGCATGCTGGATTCCCTGGATGACCCTCACACATCTTACATGGACCCCTTTCAATATGAACAGGCCAATATACCGATGAGTGGTGAGTACGAAGGGATCGGCGCCTGGGTTGATCCGACAGGAAAATATCTCGAAATCATCAGCCCCATGCCTAACTCGCCTGCAAAAGAAGCGGGGTTGGAACCCGGTGACAAAGTCATCAAAGTAAACGGTGAAGACATGACGGGCATAGACGGAAACCTGGTCATCAAAGAGATTTTGGGACCCGCGGGGACGGATGTGGTGCTGACCATAGAAAGGGAAGGAGAACCTGAACCTTTTGATGTGACTGTTACCCGAGAAAAAATTACCATCCCCAGTGTGGAATATCGGATGCTTGAAGGTGAGAATATCGCCTATCTGCAGTTGATTACTTTCGGACAGGATACACGCGGTGATTTACGGGATGCATTACAAGACCTGCTTTCTCAGGACCCGGATGGATTGATCTTTGATCTCAGGAATAACGGCGGTGGGTATTTACAAACCGCTGTGTCTGTTGCTTCAGAATTCATCAATGAAGGCGTCATCCTTTATGAGGATTACGGGGAAGATGAAGATATGAAAACATACCGGGCCCAAAGAGGGGGCTTGGCGACCGATATCCCTCTGGTGGTGTTAGTCAATGAGGGTTCAGCTTCCGCTTCTGAGATCGTTGCCGGTGCCATTCAGGATCTTGACCGGGGAGTGCTGGTAGGAACGACCACTTTTGGAAAAGGATCCGTCCAAAATTGGATTGAGCTTGACAACGACCAAGGCGCAGTCCGGGTCACGATCGCCCGCTGGTTGACACCTGACAGACGCCAGATCCGCGAGGAAGGCCTCACACCAAAATTTGAGGTGGAATTAACAGAAGAAGACATACAGAATGAAGAAGATCCTCAACTGGATAAAGCAATCGAGGTCATGAAAGACCTCTTAGAAGAATAAGAGCAGGAAAGGTTACTATGTTTTATCTTAACCCCCAATATCTACTTTACATGGCTCCCGCTTTACTGGTCATGTTCCTTGCACAATGGTATGTGAAATCTACCTATCGCAAATGGGGCCAGGTACCTGCCCGTTCCCGGATCAACGGCGCGGAAGCTGCCCAACGGTTGAAGTCATCCGGTGGATTGCACGACGTCCAGATCCAAAGCGTACAGGGTGAACTCAACGATCACTATGACCCCAAGAAAAAGGTACTCAAACTTTCACGGGATGTTTACCAGGGCCAGTCTGTCGCTTCTTTGGCGATCGCTGCCCACGAACTGGGCCATGCCATGCAGGACAAAGAAGGATACCTGCCTTTACAATTCAGATCCATGCTGGTTCCCGCCGTGAACATAGGGTCCACCCTGGGCTGGATTCTGATCATGGTCGGTTTATTGATCAATCTTACAGGACTGGCATGGTTGGGAGTGTTCGCGTTCTCTGGGGGCGCGGTCTTCGCTCTCGCCACCCTACCTGTAGAAATTAACGCCTCAGCCAGGGCGAAGAAACTGCTTAACCAATCCGGCCTTATCCAAGGACAAAAGGAAAAAGAAGGTGTAAACAAAGTACTCAATGCCGCTGCTCTGACCTATGTGGCTTCCTTATTCACCGCTGTGATGCAGCTTTTATACTGGATTTCCCTGGTCTCTGGTTCCGGCGGCAGACGGCGTCGATAACCAGAACAGGCGGAATTCGAGAGCGCCCTGAAGGGAGAGATGGACATGAAAAAGTCCGTTTGGATTATAGGATTACTGCTCCTGAGCATGACCTCTGCAGTAATTGGAGGGGTAACTGGAGGTTACTTCTCCTATACAATGTTGGAGGGTCAGAAAGCAGCGCAGCCGCTATCCACCGAGACACCCCTCCCTACATTTCCACCCACATCAACACCAGCCCCTACCCAAATCCCAGCATCGGATTACTCAACTACGATCACAAATGTCGTGGAAAAGACCTCCCCTGCGGTGGTCACTGTCGTTGTTAACATCCCCGGAGAAGTCAGCATCTTTGGACAGGCTCCCGATCAAGAGGCAAGTGGAAGCGGGGTGATTATCTCACCAGATGGGTATATCATCACAAACAATCATGTTGTGGAAAACGCCAATGAAGTCGAAGTCATCCTTGCTGGCGGAAACAGATTCCCCGCAGAAATCGTAGGCACAGACGCTTTCGACGATTTAGCAGTTTTGAAAATCGATAGAGAGGAAGCATGCTTCCCGATCAAGTTTGGGAACTCAGAGATGCTCTCTCCGGGAGAAACGGTTATCGCCATCGGGTCACCCCTGGGAAGATTCCAGAACACGGTCACTGTGGGTGTGGTCAGCGCTACAGACCGCGATCTGCGGGTGAATGCGAACTATCAGATGGAAGGCTTGATCCAGACAGACGCTGCCATCAATCAAGGAAATTCAGGGGGCCCTTTGTTTAACCTGAAGGGAGAGGTGATCGGCATCAATACCCTTATCGTCCGCGGGGGCGTCTCCACCGTGGCAGAGGGTTTAGGATTTGCCATCCCTTCCAACAGAGCTAAAGTCGTCTCGGAGCAAATCATCCAGCAAGGTTACTTTGCACGCCCATATCTGGGTATCAGGTGGGAATGGATCACGCCAGGGATCGCTGACGCCTACAACCTTCCTGTGGAATGGGGAGCTTACATTTCTGGCGTGGCTCAAAACACCCCTGCTGAGGAAGCAGGATTGCAAAAAGATGACATCATCGTCCAATTTGGTGACCGGGAACTTAACGAAAACAACCCGTTTATCAACGCCCTGTATGACCATTCCCCGGGTGAGAAAGTCACTTTATCTGTGATAAGGGAACAAGAAACAGTAGAAATTGAGGTTACCCTCGGAGAACAACCTGGGACTGATTAGTGGGCAGGCTCATTAGACATCATATTGGATAAAATTTTGCCCCTCAATCCTCCTTCTTTTTTGCTTAACAAACGCTTTGACCTTTTTTCTTGAATGAAGACGAAGCACTCTATCATCCCCCATCCTCAAGCTGATTTCAGGACCCAAAAGGATAGAAATATAATAAAAAGCTTTCATAATCCTTTCAATGATGTCAGGATGATCCCGGAAAACCAATAAACCTCAAGTCTCATATCCCCCATTTACCCCTCAAAAAGAAGATTTGAAAGGAAGAAGAACGTTCCTGTAAATGTTTGATGCTATAATCTCCCCATGCGAAAATTCATCATAGCCATCGCCATATTGTTCGGGATCGTTTTCATCGCTGGTCATTTCTCTGAAGTAGAAAGGATATGGAACACTCTACAGAGGGGAGATTGGCGGTACCTTCTCCTCTCCTTCATTTTGGTCTTTGCCTGGTTGGGAACCATCGCGGGTTCTTATAAAAAAATCTTTCATGCGGTCGGCATAGACGAAAAATTAACCCGCCTGGGGATTTTATCCGCTGCAGCCACCTTCATCAACACGGTCGCTCCCTCCGCGGGGATTGGAGGCATGACCATATTCATCACAGATGCCCAACAAAAAGGGAAATCCGGGGCCCGGACGATGGTCGCCGGTGCCCTTTACGTGATTTATGATTATCTGGGATTCTTTTTTCTTCTGGGATTGGGCTTAATCGTCCTCTTCCGGCGGAATAATCTGAACCTAACGCAGATTATCGCCTCTGCCATTTTATTATTTATCTGCGGGGGAATGAGTTTCTTGCTTTACCTCGGCCTCAAATCTGAGGAAGCCCTTTCCGACGCCCTAGCCTGGTTAGCAAAAACGGGAAACCGCTTCTTTCACCTTTTCTCAAAAAAGGATCGCTTCTCTGTGGAGAAGGCCCGGAATTTCGCTCACGACGCGGTGGAAGGGATCGCTGAGTTACGGCGCAAACCCACTGATCTCATTTACCCGCTTCTTTTAGCCTTATCCAATAAAAGCATTCTTTTCCTGATCTTCTTTCTGATCTTCAGGGCCTTTCAGGTCCCTATCTCCATCGGCACCCTGGTCGCCGGGACCAGCCTGGCATATTTGTTCCGCATCGTTTCCCCTACCCCATCGGGTGTAGGTGTGGTCGAAGGGCTGCTCACGTTAGCGCTTCGTTCCATGTATGTTCCGGGAAATGATGCCCTGGTCATCACCCTCGCCTACCGGGGGGTGACGTTCTGGTTTCCCCTTCTCATTGGAGGCATCGCATTTCGTTGGTTGGGGTCTCCCAGCGCGTCTTAAACATGTCAGGAAAACCGTTCATCGCTCCGCTTATTTTCAATGTCACCTCTCACCCGGTCAATCCACCCCGCTCTCACCCCGTCGGGCCGGTCAAAATATGGGACATAGGGTTTCAGGTCGAGAAGGGGCGTCTGGTCGAGTACATCCACGTTTTCAATTTCTAGTACGTTCCCCTGGATTTTCAGGAGTTTCACTACAGATAACCCTATGGGGTTGGGCCTTAAGGGGGCTCTGGTAGCGAATACTCCCCTCTCCCGGTCATCTAAAAAGGGTGTTACCGTTAATTTATACTCTTCCACACGATCAAAATGATAGAGCAGAATTAAATGGGAAAACCCGTCTAAGTCATTTAAGCCGGATTGGTATCGGGCTTGGATCACGACCTTTCCCTGCACACCTATTGCAGCGCTGGGTTGAATAGGCATTCCTGTCGCTTTCGTAAAAGGGCTTAATATCCTCCCTATGGGTAGATATTCTACGGTATCGATCGCCACCTTTCCCTCCTCTAAAGCGGTATGTAATTTCCCTGAAGGAGAACAGCTGAAAATTATTCTTATCGGATTGAAGACTGAAGGACCAAGCGGACCCCGGCGTGATGGATTTGAGAGAAATTTCCACCCTGACTGAGGACCTTAAAGACGGCTGGGATATCTTCAACTACTGATCCAGCCAACAAATCTACCCCGTAGTCATGCAGCACCGGGCTCAAGGGAGTGGTCGGACCTAAAATGATCACATAAGCATCAGACTTGCACAGCTCTAGGAGTTCATTTAAAGTCCCGTTGATAAATGTCATCCCGGTAATTGCCACCACATCCGCCTTCGGAAGGATGTCAGGGGCTGCCTTGGCCGGCAGATCAACCCCTTTGGGGTCCAAATCCAGGACATAAAAATCTTCTACCTCTTCCTGCACACGACTCACGAATGGGAAATGGCCGATGAGGGCCACTTTCTTCCCCTTCCCCCGCCGGATGATCGCTTCCGAAGCGTTCTCTTCCACCCATCTCTGAGGTTGGTGGTCAATCAAAGCGTTGATAGCGGCACAACCCAGACTCCGCCTGATAGGGATCTTAGATTTAATCCAGCGAGCCATTTCAATTCCCGAGATCGTTTCCAATTCTCCCGCTTCTGGGATAGCTGATGAACCATCGTGGGTATGTTCCGTGGGGAGAGAGGTCGCCAAGCCGCACTGCTCACCCTCACCCTTTTCAACAACCACCGCGGTCCAGCGCAGACCAATACGTACTTTTTTTACCTCACGGTCCATCAGCGTGTTGAGAATGTCATCTGTTAAATTCATACCGCTCCTGTCCTTTTTCTGACCTCAATATCTCGGGATGGGCACCCTCAAAAAGCCCCCGTATTCCAAGCAGGAAACCATCAAAACTAGACATTGCCATATGGGATGATTCGCTGCCAATGATCATAGAGACACACCCCATCTTTTTGAAACCTTTCCCCTCATATTATATGATCTTTTCAGTACCACATCGATCAGGTATTCGCCTTGGGGACTCAATGGCAAATCGGGCTTGTCCCAAAAAATCATTCCAAAAACGCCGTAAAAGTTAACAGGAACATGCTCACAAATCCCCTTCCCAAAAAGCACATGCCAGGAGACAAGAACAGCCATAAACGAATTTGACCAAAAGCGTCTCCCACGGTATAATGTCAAGCTGTAGTTGAGCAGGTTGCAAGAAGGAGGCAATTGGAATGCCAAAAAGAACATATCAACCGAAAAAACGACGCAGGGCACGCAAACACGGATTTCGGGCTCGCATGAAAACAAAAGGTGGCCGAAAGGTACTTAAACGCCGGAGAGAAAAAGGCCGCCACAAACTCGCCCACAAGGCAAACAATCACGTGAAGAAAACGAACTGGAAGGCTTAGCTCTGCGGCAAGTCAAGAATATATCGAGTGAAACGTAATTTTCGACTTACAAGCTCCATCGATATCCAGCGGGTGCGGCGCTATGGTTCCTCAATTGCCCACCCGCTTCTTGTTTTATATTTCTTAGAAAAGGATCAGAAGGGGAAGCTCTTTGCGGTTTCCGCGGGGAAGTCGGTCGGCAAAGCTGTCAAGAGAAATCGCGCCAAACGTCTAATACGGGCAGCGCTCCAAGACTTAATCCCCCAAATCAAGGACGGATGGGATATCGTCATCGTGGCCCGGAAGCCGTTGGCCTCTGCGAATTGTCAAAAAACCAAAAAAGCGTTAGAATCTCTTTTCGAGAAAGCAAATTTGCTACATCATGCAGATGAAAACTGAGACAAGGGTAACAAACGAACATATCCACCCCCCAGAAAACAAGTATCCCCTGGAAGAGCTTGAAGTTTCTTTCCAGACCTTACCCCGTATCCCTTTGTTAGCACTTATTCGTCTGTATCAGAAGTTCATTTCCCCAGCCATCCCGGGTAACACATGCCGTTTTTACCCTACCTGCTCACATTACAGTTATCGGGCCATTTACAAATACGGGGTGCTTCGCGGCAGCTTGCTGGCCATCTGGCGGGTATTGCGTTGCAATCCTTTCACATCTGGCGGCCATGATCCCGTTCCTTGACAACTATTGAAAAAGAAACCATTCATATGAAAAAATATTTGATCCTCATTCTCGTCATACTTACCCTATCCATCACCGCCAGCGCGTGCAGCGGAAGAAGGCTCACTGCGTCTGGCTGGCCCGGTCTGAACACAGATCAAGACACAGCGTATTTAGCTGCAGGCCAGCATGTGTACGCGGTGAACCTGGAAAACGGCACATTGCGCTGGAAATATCCCCCTGAAGCTGATAATGATGTCACTTTCTTCGGGGCACCAGGGCTGACCGACGATGGACAACTTATCGTCACCAGCTATAACAGTAATATATACAGCCTGGATCCGGACACTGGAAACGAAAACTGGTCATATACAGAAGCGGAAGAGCGCTTCATCTCCGGCTCCCTGGTGACCTCGCAAGGGATTTTCACGGGCTCCGCAGACCATAACCTGTACGCGTTGGACTTCCAAGGAAACCAACTTTGGCCCCCATTTGAGACCCAAGAGCAGATCTGGGCTCTACCCAACACAACGGGAGACTGTGACTGCGTTTACCTGGCTTCCATGGACCACCATCTCTATGTGATCAATATTGATGATGGATCTCTGCGTTGGCAGACGGAAGATTTAGGCGGTCCCATTGTCAGCAAACCAACTCTATCCGAAAATAATACCGTCTTTGTGAGCACATTCGCCAATGAAATCTTAGCAATTGACCCTGATGAGCATGACGTGCTGTGGCGTTTTGAAACAAAAGATTGGGCCTGGGCCAGCCCAGTCCCTGATGGAGATCAAGTCTATGCCAGTGATTTATCCGGCACATTTTATGCCCTGAATCAGGAAACCGGGGAATTAGAGTGGCAGATCCAGCCGGGGGGGAGGATCGTTTCTGCCCCACTTATCACCGAAGAGATGATCTACTTTGGCACAGATGAAGGATCCTTCATTCTTACCAGCAAGGATGGAACCATCCAGAGGAATCAAACCTTAGAAGGCAAGCTGTACACCAGCCCTGTTCACGCCGGGGACCTTATCCTTGTTGCCCCTACCGACAATGAAAGCCTCTTGATCGCTTACGGTGAGGACGGGGTCAAGCGATGGGATTTCTCCCCTTCTGAGTAACTCGTCTGGGTTTTGGAACGTTTAGAAAAAAATTAGTCACTACAAAATGGAATAAACTATGTGGGATGCATTTATCACCTTCATGATCAACATCTTATTGTACATTTACAACCTGGTCGGCCAGAATTTTGGCTTGGCCATCATCCTCTTTACCATCCTGGTCCGCCTGCTTATGTACCCTTTAACCGCTCGTCAGGTTAAAAGCAGCAAAGCAATGCAGGATCTCCAAAAATCAAAAAAGTGGCAGGACATCCAGAAAAAATACAAGGATGATAAAGAGAAACTGGCCCAAAAACAGATGGAAGTTTACCAGGAGATGGGCATCAGCCCGTTTGGGTCATGTTTGCCGCTTCTTCTCCAGTTTCCGATCATCATCGGCCTTTATCAAGCCATCATCCGCACCCTGGCAGTGACCCCCGTGCAGCTGGTGAACCTTTCCAAACATATCAACGACGGCGCCCAACTCATCCCCATCAACAGCCAATTCCTGTGGATGGAACTAAGTGAACCGGAAAGATTGCAGATATTTGGAATTGGGGTGCCCATTTTGGCCATCTTGGTTGTGATCACATCTTACATTCAAACGAAAATGGTATCCACCAGCGCCCCCGGGGATGATGGCGGTCAGGGAGCACAGATGAGTCAAGCGATGAGTCTATATATGCCCTTTTTCATGGGCTACCTCGCCCTCACCTTTGCCTCCGGTCTAGCTCTGTACTTCATTGCCACAAATTTGACTACGATCGCTCAATATGTGATCCTTGGACAGGCAGATTTTAAAAACCTGATCCCCAACTTTTCATCATCATAACGAGAATCTCCTATCCCGAGATAACCCGCGAAGAGGTGTTATGGATAATAGTCGCGCCACACTGGAAGTCATTGCCCAATCCGTGGATGAAGCCATCCAAAAAGGTTTGAAAGAATTGGGTTTATCCCGAGAAGCTGTTGAGGTAGAGGTGCTGGACGAGGGAAGCCAGGGCGTATTAGGCATTGGTTCCCGGCAAGCCCGGGTCCGGATCTCATTAAATACGCCTGAAAGCCAACTCAAAAAATCAAAAGAACAACCTTTGGACGAAGAATCTAATGAAGCAGCTGTCCTCGCTTTAGCCGAACAGGTCGTCAACGAACTACTTGAAAAAATGAACATCTCCGCCAATGTCTCAGGCGAATTGGGAGAGAAAAGCGATAACTTACCCTATCGACCCATCAAAATCGATATCACTGGGAAAGATCTTAGTATGCTGATTGGCAAACGAGGAAAAACCCTGAACGCTTTGCAATATGTAACACGCTTGATCATGGGCAAAGAATTAGAGCGCGGGATTCCCCTGACCATAGACGTGGAAAGATACCGGAAAAGAAGAGAAAATCAGGTCCGCCAATTAGCCCAACGGATCGCTCAGCAAGTCGCTCAAACCCAACAGCGTCAAGCCTTAGAGCCCATGCCCCCCAACGAGCGGCGGTTTGCGCATCTTGAATTAAAAGATCATCCCGATGTCTACACGGAAAGCACCGGAGAAGATCCACATCGAAAGGTGGTCGTTTATCCCAAACAATAATCAAATAAGCAGCCTATCAAACACGGGTAGGGATCCCTACCCGTGTTTTTCGTTTAATATTTAAGTTGAAAACAGGTACAAACCCTTAATGTCCCAACCATATTTTGAAAAGGTGCCCACTTCTATGTATCACCCCCGCAGACCACTCCGGCAACCTCGAAAGGAAAAGTCGTTTCAGGTATAATGCAAACATGAATAGATTGGCAGAGAATGATGTCATTGATTACCTTGTCCTGGGTCACGTCACTCAGGACATTACACCACAGGGAAGCCACTTAGGAGGAACAGCAGCTTACGCATCATTACTTGCTCATCGAATGGGGTTAGAGGTTGGTTTAGTAACAGCTGCCGGTGATGAGATCTCACTTGCCAGATTAGAGGGGGTACGGATCCGAAAATCTGCCCATCACCTAACCACGACCTTTGAAAACCATTACACGATCAACAAACGCGTTCAACATCTCTCTCAAATCGCTCCCCCTCTCAGCTACCAAGACATACCTCCTTCCTGGAGGAGAGCGTCCATCGTTCATCTCGCACCCGTGGCCAAGGAAATTCCTCAAGAGATGATCCATAAATTCCCTGACTCGTTTCTGGGTATCTCTCTTCAGGGTTGGCTGCGTCAATGGGATCAAAACGGAAAAGTATACCCCTCGCCGTTGGATTTTTCTCTCCAAACCTGTCCACCCGATTCTGCTGTCATCTTGAGCCTTGAGGATGTTGGAGGCAAAGGGGACTGGGTTTTCCAGTACGCTCGTGAATGTCCACTACTGATCGCGACCCGAGGGAAAGAAGGGGCTGATATCCATATCCAAGGACATGTCCATCATATCCCTACCTCCCCCAAAAAAGAACTCGATCCCACCGGAGCAGGGGACATTTTTGCCTGTGCCTTTTTCGTTCACTATGTCAAACATGGAGCGCTGCTGGAAGCGGCCCAGTTCGCCACCAAATTAGCGGCTGCATCAGTGAAACGTTCGGGCTTAGAGGGCGTGCCGAGCAGGACGGAAATTCAATCTCTTCAAAAGGTTTTGTAATCATGGGAAAAATATATACGATCGCCAATCAGAAAGGGGGCGTTGGTAAAACAACAACCACAATCAATCTCGGGGCTTACCTGGCTTACTACGGTCAACGGGTGTTATTAGTGGATGTAGACCCCCAGGCCAACGCCACCTCCTCTCTGGGCATAGATAAACATGACATCAAGGGGGGAACCTATGAAGCTATTTTGGAAGATACCAGCATACGCCAGTATATACTTCATAACCCTCGGCTGAAGCTCTCCATCCTCCCTGCTTCACCCGATTTAGCAGGCGCAGAAGTGGAGTTGGTCAATGAAGTCGGGCGCGAAAGCCTTCTCAAACGGACCCTGGTTCCCTTACATGAAGACTATGACTATATCCTGATCGACTGCCCCCCTTCCCTCGGACTCCTGACATTAAACGGGATCGTTTCTGCCAAAGATGGTATCCTCATCCCGGTCCAATGTGAGTATCTGGCCATGGAAGGATTAGGTCAGTTAACCTCGACCATCGACCGGGTAAAACGGGCCTTAGCCCCAGATCTGGAAATCCGGGGTGTGATATTAACCATGTTCGATGGTAGAACGAATCTGGCCAGCGATGTGGTCAAAGAAATCAAAAAACATTTTCCCGAACAAGTTTTTGACTCCGTGATCCCCCGGAGTGTTCGGCTTGCAGAAGCACCCTCGTACGGGCTTCCTATCTCCCTTTACGCCACATCCTCAAAAGGCGCCAAGGCTTATCAAGACCTGGCCAGGGAAATCATGCTGGGAGATGGATTGCGCGTTCCTGAGGTATAATACACACGTTCATGAACCAGCCTTAAAACAAACTATCCAATACAGGGAAGACTAGCAAGTTATGGCTAAAAAACGTCCTGGATTGGGTAAAGGGCTCGAAGCCCTGATCCCATCCAAATCTCCTGAAGACGAATTCGTAGAGCAATCCGGCGTCATGGAAATTCCCGTTGAGGCCATCAAATCAAACCCCCACCAACCACGGCGGGGCTTCAATCACGATGAATTGCGGGAATTGGCTGAATCCATCCAAGAACACGGCATCATCCAGCCCCTGGTACTGCTTAAACGGCAAAGCGGGGAGAAAGAATTCAGTTTGATCGCCGGGGAAAGACGTCTAAAAGCCGCAAAAATGGCCGGCCTGGAAACCGTGCCTGCTATCTTGCGGGAAGCCTCAAACCGGGACCAACTCATTGTGGCCTTAATTGAGAACGTTCAGCGAGCTGATTTGAACCCCCTGGAAACGGCTTCCGCCTATCAGAAGTTATCCCGGGTTTTTGAATTATCCCATCAAGAAATCGGACAGCGGGTTGGGAAAAGCAGAACCACGGTCACCAACACCCTGCGACTCCTTGATCTGCCGGATATCGTCCAACAAGCCTTGAGAAACGGCCAGATAAGCACCGGACATGCTCGTGCCTTACTTTCCCTACAAAACACCAAATCGCAGGCAGCTGCGCTTCAAACGGTCCTCACCAAGGATCTAAATGTCAGGCAAACTGAATCTCTTGTCAAGAGGTTACAGGGGAAGAAAAAAGAAAGAAAGCGAAAACAAGAAACCCAGTCCCCTGAGATCCAGGATATCCAAGATCAGCTGCAGTCCATCCTGGGAACGAAGGTCCGTTTGCAACAAAACAAATCGGGAAATGGGACCATCACAATCCATTTCTACTCTGAAGAGGAGCTCAACTCCCTCCTGGACCTTTTCATGGAAGAATGATTTCAAACAGGGGGAGAAACGAATGAAAGAACAGATATGACTACCCACATCCTCAGCAACGGGAATATTTACACCCTTGACCCATCGCGTCCCAGAGCCTGGGGCCTGATCATCGAAGATGGTATGATCACAGGTCTCCTCCATCGGGAACAAGATATGGGGACCCGCAGTGATGTCAAACATGAAAACCTTGATGGGAAAACCGTATTGCCGGGTTTCACAGACGCGCATATCCACCTTAAACAATACGCCTTGACATTACAGAAAGTTGATTGTGAAACGGACACGAAAAGCGAATGCCTGCAGCGCGTCGCGGACAGGGCAAAAACACAGGAGCCCGGAACCTGGGTTCTGGGACACGGTTGGGATCAAAACCGGTGGGAGGAGGGTTATGGGACACGGGAAGAACTGGATGAGATCGCCCCCCATCATCCAGTCTACCTGACCGCGAAATCGCTTCATGCAGCCTGGGTCAATTCCGCAGCCCTCACCTCAGCCCATGTTACCAAGGATACACCTGATCCTCCAGGCGGGCGCCTTTCCCGGGATCGGAAAGGAAAGCTGACAGGGTTATTATTTGAAAACGCCATCCCTCTGGTCGCGGATCATATTCCCCAGCCCAACCTCCAAGAGACAATCCGGGCCCTGCATGATGCCCAACGGTCTCTGTGGAGCATGGGAGTGACCGGAGCGCATGATTTCGACCGCCATTTAAGTTTCGCCGCCCTTCAAAAATTACAGGACAATGCTGACCTAAAACTTCGGGTGACGAAACATATCAATATCCAGAAATTGAACGCGGCAGTTGATATCGGTCTCAGAAGCGGTTTCGGGAATTCCATGCTCCAAATCGGGGGTATAAAAGCTTTCGCGGACGGTGCCTTGGGGCCGCAAACCGCAGCCATGCTCACCCCTTATGAAAGAGGTGAGAGCCGGGGTGTGCTGCTTTTGACTGCAGAGGAAATCGTTCAAAAAGGCATCCTTGCTGTCCAGAACGGCCTCAGCCTGGCAATCCACGCTATCGGGGACCGCGCCAATCGCGAGGTGTTAAATGCATTTGAACGCATCCGCGATTACGAGAATAACCATCACCTACCCCCTCTCCGCCACCGGATAGAACATGTACAGTTACTCGACCCCGCAGATTGCGATCGGCTGAGCAGATTGGAAATCATCGCCTCTATGCAGCCTATCCACGCCATCTCCGACATGCAAACCGCCACGCGTTATTGGGGAGCCCGAACCCAATATGCATACGCCTGGCGGACCTTACTGGATCACCGCACCCACCTTGCTTTCGGATCAGACGCACCGGTAGAATCCCCTGATCCCTTCCTGGGAGTTCACGCAGCAGTCACACGACAAACGCCCTCCGGAAAACCGGACTCTCAAGGATGGAGGCCGGAGCAACGGATATCTCTGGAGGAAGCGCTGGAAGCCTATACGACAGGTGCTGCTTACGCAGCTGGACAGGAAGATCGGGTCGGGAGACTCAAGCCCGGATACTGGGCGGACCTGATCGTCTTAGAAAAAGACCCCTTCTCCTCCCCCAGCAAAGACCTTCTTTCCACCCACCCCTTGGCCACCATGGTCAACGGGGAATGGGTCTGGCGGCTTGAAGCATAGTAAACATAAGGCTCAAGTCTGAACCTTTCACGCTGCATAAGCACAGGTTTGTGAAGGGAGTGCCGAGAGCAATCTTCTACCGCAGTCGACGGAGATCCCCTTCTCTGATAGTCACCCCCTCCTTATCCAAATGTTCCAAAAAATCCAACATATAACGACGGCTGGAGTCAAAATAATCCCTGGCTTCCGCCACCTTGATGGTGTCCTTTTCCTCCAACCACGCCTTAATGTCCGCAACCATCTTCTGATACGTTTCCGGCCTGAAGACAACTTCCGTGGACACCGGTTTTAATTCACCCAAAGAAACCAATGCGCTATACACCTCTTCTCCCACAGCTTCCAAACATTCATCGATAGTGGGAGGTGAAGTTGGGCTGCGCTGAAACTTTGCCATCAGCGCTTCGATTTGTTTCTCCTGATCAGGGGTAAAATGGATCTGATGGGAAGGCAGCGCGACAAGAGGCCCTTTTTGGGTCAAACGGTGTTCCTGAGATAAAGCGCGTAAAGCCGCCTGAAACACATCTTCTGAAATTGTTGACTGGCTTCTCAACTCCTCCCTTGGCATCCCCAGACGGAGCGGGAATCTCTCATGATATCGTTCCACCTCGGAAATTAATCCCATCAGGGCGTTCTCCCAGTAATCCTGATCCGCAATCAACTGGTCCTGTTCCCCTCCATCTTCAATGAAGATTACAGCATCCCCCTGAGCTATACGTTTCAGAGCCTCAGCCGCGGTCTGGGGATCAATGCTGGATTGAGTGATTAATTCTCGGCGGTTAAGGACGCCTGCACGTTGGATGATCTGCTGTAAAATATCCTCAGGATCCCCACCGGACAAGGCCCGGAGATGATCCAAAACTCCTTTGTCAAACCTTTTATGCCGGTAGGCTGGCTGCGGATCAAGGACGATACCCCCTCCCATGGTTTCAGACGGAGAGGGACGGCGCAGGATATAGCGGTCCCCCCGCAGCGCCACGATGGCCTCCTCTAATTCCAACTGCAGCCATCCTGTTTGACCCGGTCGCAATTCTTCATCTCCCAACAACCGGATCCGAGCCATGACTTCATCCGCCCCGATAAAGAGTTTTCCCGGGGTATTGTGGGAAAGTGGTTTCAAAACCTCAGGCAAGAGTTTAAAACTGACATCGATCCGCCTTGTAGGCTGATAATCTCCGGGATGCGCCACCACATCCCCCCTCTCAAGGTCATCGACATCCACCCCGGAGATATTGATCGCTGTCCTGCTCCCGGGAAACGCCTTCTCAACCTCCCTATTATGAACCTGAAGACCGCGAATACGTCCGATGGTCTTCTCTGGGAGTATGGTGATCTCATCTCCGACTTCCAGCACTCCATCCAGCAGCGTCCCGGTAACTACGGTGCCAAATCCAGAGATTACGAAGGCCCGATCGATCGATAACCGTGCACGCCCCAGATCTGGGCGAGGAGAACGTTGGGAAAGCGTTTCCCCCAATACCTTTATCAGTTCCTCCACACCTTTCCCTGTTTTCCCCGAGACCCGCAGGATGGGGGCATCCCCCAATGTCGTTCCCTGCAAACTTTCCCGCAAATCCATCTCCACCAAATCCAACCATTCTGGATCATCCACCACATCCACTTTGGATAGGGCCACTATCCCATCCTCAATACCCAGGAGATCCACGATCGCCAAGTGTTCTTTTGTTTGGGGCATCACCCCTTCGTCCGCAGCGACCACAAACAAAACAGCATCAATCCCGCCAATCCCTGAGAGCATATTTTCGATGAAATCCCGATGGCCGGGAACATCAATGATGCCGACTTCCTCACCGCTCTCCAACGTCAAAGAATCAAAGCCGAGGACAATGCTTAATTCGCGTTCTCTCTCTTCCCGTAAGCGATCTGGATGAGTTCCCGTGATAGCTTCAATCAGGGTCGACTTTCCGTGATCTACATGGCCTGCAGTGCCGATGATATGCATAAAATTACTCGATGACTTCCAACATACTTATCTGTAAGATACGGGGTTTCCCCACCAACATGGTTCAGGGTTTCCGCTTAACATTCATCTAATTAACGAATGCTGTCCATGATCTCTTCATGATTTGCTACCCACTCCCGGATTAAGGACAACAAAGCCTGCATCTGCTTTTCCAATTGACTGCTCAACTGGCGTATTTGATCATGCATCTCTTGAGTGCCGTCTTCCAATATCGTCAACCGTTCACCCAGCTCTCTGTTCTGGCGTTCGATCTCACTTCTATGCTCGTTCTGGGTTAATGTGTAGTTGGTCCACCGTTTCTGATCGTCTGCCTTGAATGAGGTCCACTCCTGACGGAAGCGTTCCTCCGCCAAGCGCTGCATTTCTGTAATCTCATTTATACGTCTTTCTACCTGCTCAGCAAGATTATCTGTCTGTTCTTTCGCACGTTTCACAATTTGATGCGTGGAATCCAGCTTGCGGACCTGGTCCGCAACTTCATCCGCCCTTCTTTCAAAATCTGAAAACCGAGTTTTCCAATTCTTCCATTTTTTCTCTCGTTCTGCAGCTGCCAGCGTATGCTGCTCGATAAATTCATCTTGCTCTTTCCTCAATTCCCGCCTGATGCGCTCCAAATCTTCCACTCGAGTGGTGAGTTTCTGCAGGTCCGCTTCCCGGACATCCAACCGGCCCCTTTGTTCGTCCAGACGCTTTCTGATCGCGGTCACCTCACCCTGAACATCCGTGATCCGCTTCAACTCCTGTTGGCGCTCTTCTTTCGCAAGACTCATCTGCCTCTTACGTTCTTCAGATTCCCTTTGGAGGGTATTTATGTCTTTTCGAACATCCCCGATGGTATTGTGAAGTTTGTTCTCTTCTTCGATCCTGAGGGACATTTGCCTTTCGATTTCCTCAACTTTCGAGAACTCTTCACGCAGGGTTTCCATCTGCGTTTCTTGGCCTTGAATTTGGGTCCGAATCACATTTTTTGTTTCCCTTATCCACCCCTTGACTTCTTTTTCAAACTCCTTTTCTTTTCGTCCCTGTTCTACGCGAAATCCGGCTAACTCATCATCCAAATCATCCACCCGAGTTAACGCCATTCGTAACCTGGTGACCTCGCTGTCTAACTCCTTATTTTTTTTATCAGCAGCATCCAGCTTGCCTTCCAAGGATAGAATCTTATTTTCCAAATCCTTAATCTTTTTACTCTCTTTTCGATGCTCTTCATCAAGCCATTCCACTTGTTTTGTAAGCTGTTCAAGATCCATGACCAAAACTCCTATTTTGAAAGCAAATCAAGCAAGGTGATTATAGCACGGCAGGAAAATACTTCACCAGCACAGGATCAGCGAATATTTCTCCTAAAATTGCAAGATGCTCCGCAGGGGTGACACCCAACCTAAGAGAAGGTGGGGCACCAATCCCGTCGCCAATAATATCAGGCAGATCAGCAGGATGGCTGCTGTCTTTACCCCTAATGGTTCCTCACTTTCAAAACGTTTTCCGCTCCGTCCGCTGAGAATAGATAAGGTTCGGATCCCACCGACCAGCAGCCCCAGATTGCCGATAAAAAACCACCCCCCTGACCAGGAAGGGTTCTCCTGCAACATCGTTCCCAGTGCCCAATGCAGTGGGAACCCCCCCGCTAGGGGTAAACCCGCTAGCGTGAAAATTCCACACAACAAACCCAACGAGGTGATAGGAGCTTTCCAAGCCAAACCCTCCAGGTGAGGGTAATCAAGCACCTCCACCTTTTTTTGGAAGGAAGAAAGGGCGAAGGACCAAATCCCCAGACCCAACCCCTGGATGACGAGCATCGCAAAATAAACCTGGATCCCATTCGGTTGTAAACTAAAAGCGACCAGGGAACGACCCAGCTCAACGATCACCCCTACTCCCATCATACGTCCCACATGGGTGACGAAAATTGCGGAAACTCCTCCGATGACGATCATCATAAAACCAACCCATTGGACAACTCCCAAGGCATCGACCCACTCCAACACCCAATGAGATTGGGATAGATATTTTAAAGCGAACAACAACACACCGTTGATATAAAAGAAGAAAATAAAAGCGACCGGGAAAGGAGGGTTCTCCTCAGCGGTCATAGAGATCCAGCTCGTGAAAGGAAAAATACCCAACAGGAAAGAAAAGCCCAAACCCATGAGCACCATGGTGCGCTGGATCAGCGCCTTGTCTACCGTTTCCAGGTCAACCCAGCTCAACAACCACGCTGCAAATAGAATACATATCGTGCCTAAAACTTGATAAACCAAGAAACGCAGCGCCCCGCTTGTGAGAGAGACCCCAGATGGGGAGAGCAGGATCACAGATAGCATCGATAAAAACCCAAAGAAGATAGCTGCATAATAGATGGGTTCCACTGCATATCCTGTGACAACCAATGCAATGGATATCAACCCCAAGGGATAAAGTTTGGAAGGGATAGATCCTGCAATACCTAATAAAAACCAAAACGCTAATAACAGATAAACAAGGAGCAGGAGGGGACGTTCCGCATTTTCCAGCACTAACCGGCGACCAAAAAAAACCAACTGAGCCCTAACCTCCCCGCGGAAAGGTCCTACGCTGAAGGTTTCATCAATGGGAAGTATGCCAGCCAGGAGAGCAAAAAACAGCGCGCTGCTAAAACCCATCCAGCGAATGAAGAGTGGCTTATTAGAAAGCAATAAAAGCCCAAAAGCAATCAAGGAGGGGAGGAAAATCCAGAGCACAGGGGCGTTCATTCCCTGACCTCCAGGGTAGATATATTTAATACATAAGAACCCAGAAAAGCTAATCCCAAGTGATTTGCAGCTAACAGGGCAGTCAAGAAAATGGAGGCTTCCACAGTTGCATAAAGGATTTCAAAACCCGATAAAACCGTCAATAAACTAACGATGATACGCGTCGATTGAACAGCCAGCCCCAAATGAATCAACCCCATTCCAAGCAGCAATAAGCCTCCCAAAACCTGATGCTTTGTGGCTCCAATAAACCAGGTCATAATCTGCGGAAAAAATGAGGAAATAGATAGGGCAGCCAAGACCGCAACCAGGCAGCGGAATAATGTGTTTGGGAGTTGAACCGAATCCTGGGTGACTTTCCAGCCCCCAGAACTCCAATAAGATACACTCAATACAGCCACTGCAAACCATCCAGCCACCGCTTTGATCAACGCACTTTCTAAAGGCCAACTTTCCAGTATCAACAAGGTCACAATCCCATACTGGAGGAACAATAACCCCATCATTCCCCGCCAATCGTTAACCAATATCAACCCCAGGGAAAATATGAAACATAAACCAACCACGAAGGAAAGGGTAAATTCAGGCATTCATTTATCCTCCCCCTCGAAGGGCCAGCAAAGAAAGCAAGAAAAACACCCCAATTAAAGACCAGATCACACCACCCCTTCCCTCTAATAATCTAAGGATGCCCATGATGATCACACCCATTATCCTGCCCAAATGAAAGAAAGCGGAAGATATGTGGCGCGGCATAACTGCAAACCTAGCGCGGATATCACGGACCCAATGAGGCAGGCTGAGGTCCACCCTCCAGATTAGAATAAGGGGGAGGATCGCAGTATAGGGGATCGCAAACCACCATCCTTCTTTCCAAAAGTTCAAACTTCTTGAGAATAAATCCCCAGCTGCGCCCAAAAGGAACTGCGTCAACAACAAAAACCCAAATCCCGCTATCATGGGAATCCAAGATGATCTCTCTGATCTCCTCTCTTCACTTTCTCCAAGGAAGACAAATCGTAAAGCCCCCCAAAAAAGGAAACCATAACCTAAGCCAAACATGACACCCCAAATTCCCTGCGAGAAAAGATCATCCCCCACCCAAAGCGGTGTAAAGGGCAGCCCGCATAGCCCCAGAATCAGAAGCACAAAGGCGTAAAATTTTGATTTCCCTCCCACATTGCCCAAATAGAGTATATTACCTGATAATATCAAAGCCAGTCCCCAGGCAAATGTAGCCCGAGGGATTTCGAAAACTCCGGCAGCGAAACTCAGGGTAAAAATCCCCATCGTCCAACTTCCTGCACCATGTAACGGGTCCGGCGCCAGCCACCATAAAATTGCACAGATAAAAAGTATGATAACGGCAAGGGTCAGCAAAGGCGTACGGTAAATTTCTCCTATTCCCATCTCCGCTGCTCGGGTTACCAATGACAGACTTACTGCCGCAGGCACGGTATTGTTGGCAATAAATAACCCCCGTTTATCTTCCCACTTTCCTGTGGAAATTGGAGATGGAAACCAAAAGACCAACCTGAAAATCGCAGCCCCCAGGATAAATATTCCATACGTAGGCTCCATCTCCAAAAATGAAAAAGTGCCGTTTTCAGCGAAGGTCTGAAAGCTGGCGTAAATCAATAACAGCGGGCTGATCATCCGGTAGACAAAAAAAAGTGCAAATTGACCATGATTTAGCGGCGGATTCCTGGTGAGCAGAAAAAGCGTAACCCAGAGAATATCCATAAGTGTCCAAGACATCAGAAGCGTTAAAGCACTTTCCGAAAATACTCCTAACATCCCTACGAAAATCAAACCTAAGACCCATGCCAATTGGTAATCTTTTCTGCTCATCAGCAATGTGCATGAAAAGGCAAAACCAACCAGTGACACCCCATAAATCCACGTGTACGTATCCAATAAAAGCGTTGGGCGCGTTGGAAAAAATGACTCTAGATGCCAGGGGAAAAAGGGAAGACGGAGGAGATTCTCAGGTCGGGACAGAATAAGCATAACCCAAACAGCCAAAACCCCACCTCCGATCAAAACATCAATGGAAGCAGATTGGACCTTCCACCAAGCGGCAACCAGCGCCACCACAGCGATGAAAAACAGGAGTCCGAAGGAGGTTTGAAAGACCATATACTTTATGATGAAACTTTTTTGACCCCACTCTGGTCAACGTCAGACAACAAATCCTGGATCTTTTGCCCCTCTAAAGGATGGATGACTTCTGGAGCTATCTCCGCCAGGGGGACGAGGACGAAAGCGCGCTCCAGCAACCGGGAATGAGGAATTTGTAAAATGTCATCCTGGTAAACCTCCTCCCCGTAAAGGAGGATATCGATATCTATAATCCTCGGACCATATTTGAAAGTTTCCTTCCGTCCCATCCGCTCTTCTATGCCCTTCAAATATGAAAGTAATTCTCTCGGTTTCAGTACGGTTTTCCCGTGCAAAACCTGGTTTAAGAAATCCGGTTGATCTGCATACCCCCACGGTTCTGTTTCGTAGATAGAGGATTCCTCTAGTATTTCGATACAGGGAGAAAGGAGCTTTTTTGCGGTATCCAAATAATCATTCCTCTCGCCGACATTGGATCCTAAAGATAAATAAACGTCTACTTTCTCAACATCCGCCATGAAGGGGCCTCACTGCTGAAGTATATTTTATCTCTGATTAAGGATATCATAAGCAGGATAAATTGCCAAAAAGACCGAGAGTGTCTACAATAGGTAAATGATTTAGACTTAGGGTAAACCAATTGAACCTTTATGAGAAGGAGAAAACATGGCCCAAGCGAGATTGAAATTTCCCCGAGGTTTTTTATGGGGAACTGCTACATCATCCCACCAAGTGGAAGGAAAAAACACCCTTAATGACTGGCACACATGGCAAGAAGAAGGCCAAATTCAAAACGATGACAATCCCGGATTGGCTTGTGATTGGTGGGGTGGCCGATGGAAAGAAGACTTTGATCGCGCTGCAGAAGCTGGCCAAAACGCCCACCGCATGTCCATCGAATGGAGCCGTGTGCAGCCCACACCGGACCGGTGGGATGAGGACGCATTAGATCATTATCGAGAGATGATCCGGGGCCTGACCATCCGGGGCATGACACCCGTCGTCACCCTGCATCATTTCACTAATCCCAAATGGATCGCAAGGAAGGGGGGATGGGAAAACAGAGATACAATCCAACACTTTGTCCCTTACGTGGAGAAAGTGGTCGAAGCCCTCAGTGATTATGTCAAACTTTGGTGCACAATCAACGAACCTAATGTTTACGCAACACTGGCATACTTGTTTGGCGATTTCCCACCCGGCAAACAGGATTTGGGATCCATGTTCAAAGTGATGACCAACCTGGTCCGAGCCCACGCTGCCGCGTACCATGCCATTCACCGAGTCCAGAAGGATAGCAATGCGGGTATGGCGGTCAATTACCGGGGTATGGCGCCTGCTCGAAAGTGGCATCCACTGGACCAGTTTATGGCTTGGTTCCAATCAAAAATGTACAATGACTTTTTTCCCAATGCCGCTTATGCAGGCAGGCTGACTTTCCCCTACAAAATCATCCACCTGCCCGAAGCAAAAGGCACACAAGACTACCTGGGCATAAATTATTACACTCAAGAACTGATTTCCTTCTCATTACAGCACAGAAAAGAGCTATTCGCCCACCGCCATTTTGACCCCGATTCAAAACTCAGCAAAACAGGTTTCATCGCCCATGAACCAGAGGGACTATTTCAGGCTTTGAAATGGGGAAAACAATATGGGATTCCCCTCATGGTCACCGAAAACGGGATTGAAGACCCTGAGGATGAGATCCGCCCCCAATACATCGCAGAACACATCTATCAGCTCTGGCAAGGGATCAATTACAATTGGCCTATCAAAGGATATTTTCACTGGACCCTCGTGGATAATTTTGAATGGGAGAGGGGTTGGTCTCAAAGGTTTGGTTTATGGGATTTAGATCTTGAATCTCAGGCCAGGACTCGCCGGAAAAGCGCTGATCTGTATCAAGAAATCTGCCAAAACAATGAACTCACCTCCGGCATGGTTGAATCCTATGCCCCTCAATCGCTAGAGAGGCTGTTCCCCGGTTAAGGTTATTGCGGTTGTCAGGTGAATTCCCGTCTGGTATAATCGCGTTCGCAGAAAATTCGTGGAGGGGTCGCATAGTTGGCTTAGTGCGCGCGCCTGGAGAGCGCGTATCCCTTCTGGGGATCGTGGGTTCGAATCCCACCCCCTCCGCTTGACAAAAACATCGCTCAGCCAGAGCTGGGCGATTCTAATTTAAACTATCCTACAATCATCTATCTAAGTAGTATGGGGAGGTTCAGAATGCTTTTCACCCCAGGAAGAATTGGCTCTTTACTGCTTCACAATCGGCTGGTCCGTTCCGCCACAGCAGAACGCCTGGCTCACGATGATGGTTCTCCTAAACCAAAATTGGAGGAGTTATACAGAACCCTCACTGAAGGGGAAGTTGGATTAATCATCACCGGCCATGCATACATCGCTCCGCAAGGTAAGTGCCACCCGGAAATGACCGGTATTCATAATGACGATCTCATCCCCTCTTTAAGGAAATTAACGGAAGCTGTACACGAGTTGGAAGGACGAGTCGCAGTCCAGATCAATCACGGGGGCGGAAAGTGTTCTCCAGAGACGGTATCATCCCCTCTGGCCCCTTCCAAACTAAGTTCTCCCATTTTCAAGCAACAAGCCCGGGAAATGACCGAGGATGAAATTGAGGAGACCATAGATGCCTATGCCCAAGCCGCCCGTCGGGCAAAGGACGCTGCCTTTGACGCTGTTCAGATCCACGGCGCTCATGGCTATTTGATCAGCCAATTTTTGTCCCCCCTCAGCAACCACCGCACAGACCGGTGGGGTGGGAATATAGAAAACAGATCCCGATTTTTAAGACGCGTGTGTCAGGCAGTGCGCCGGGAGGTAGGAAAAGACTTCCCGCTTCTGATTAAGTTTGGCATCGCGGACGGTCAGGAGGAGGGCTTATCCAAGGAGGAAGGCGCAGCTATCCTATCCCACTTTCAGGAGTGGGGCTTAGACGGTGTTGAAATCAGTGTGGGATTCGGGGGAAGAAGGTTAAGAAGCATCCACAAGGGAGTTACCAAAGAGGAAGAAGAGGCTTATCTTCTGCCCCTGGTCAAGAAAGCCCGAGAAAACACAGAGCTACCACTCATCGCTGTAGGCGGGTATCGTTCCCGGAAGATCATGGAACAGGTGTTGGTGGGGGGATGGGCAGACTTCATTTCCATGTCCCGACCGCTTATCCGCGAACCCCACCTCCCTAAAAGGATGAAAGCTGGAGAACAGGAAAAGTCCAACTGCATCTCTGCCAATCACTGCTGGCCGGAGGAAGACGGTAAGGGGATCGCATGCAAATGCCCTCCCCTTTCAGAAACTGATATCGATACCTGAATTATTCACTCTCTCGATCCTAGAGAAGTTCTGCAAACAAATTCATGGGCACAGCTGAAACCCCCACAATGCCTGGACCAGTGTGAACCCCGAGGACGGGGGTGACACGCAACATTTCAGATCGCTGTATGTTCAGGTTTTTCTTCAACGCTTCGAGCAACTCCAAAGCTTCCGCTTCCAATTGGCCGTGCAGGACTGTGATCCACAGAGAACGGTGGCCATACATGCTCTTGAGGTGTTCTACCATCTCCGTGATGGAACGGCTCAACGTGCGTTCTTTTCCAATCGTAGAGTATTTCCCATCCTTTTTATCCACATGAATGATGGGCTTAATGTGAAGTAAGGAACTCAAAAGTGAACGAACCCGTCCGATCCGACCCCCGTGTTCTAAATATTCCAGGGTGTCCAAAGTATATACAACCTCAATTTCACCTCGTAACTTTTTCAAGAGATCTAATATCTCTTCCAATGCCCAACCCGCTTTGGCAGCCAACGCAGCACCGATGACCTGAAATCGCTGTCCGCCAGATAATGTCATAGAATCGAATATAGTCACAGCGGATTCACGCATTTCCTGGGCTGCAGTCCGGGCAGACTGAATGGTCCCACTCAACCCAGCAGAAAGATGGATTGAGAGGATATTCTCCCCGGAATCGATCACTTTTTGATACATCTCCTGGAATAACCCAGAGGAAGGCAACGCGGTGGAGGGAATAATGGGTTTCATGTCCACTAAACGTTGATAAAATACATCCGGTAGAATGTCCGACGTTTCCACTTCCCCCTCAGGGAATTGAATGTACAAAGGGGCAACCGTCAACCCATAATATTTTTCTTCCTCTAAAGGAAAATTCGCTGCCCGATCAGTAAATATATGCATGTTTTGTCTCCTAAATCATGTAGGGTTCTCTTTTCATATCGTTTTCCCCCATTCCCCATCTCCCACAAGTTAGATGGCTCCCATTATACCAGACAGCCGGCGGACGTGATATGCCTCACCAGCGAAGGGAAAAGTCACTATAAAGTCCATGGTGTATAATCCCTGTGTCAAACATCCACGAAATCGAACGGGAATGTATGTTATGAGGAACTCTCTCCTTCTCATCCTTGGACTAATCGTCGTGATCATGCTCCTTGTCAGTACAGTTAGTCCTGAAACATACCGGGGGCAACAAGGAGTGGAGAGCAAGACGGATTCCCCCACGCTGGAGAGGACACAAACAAACACTGACAAACCTCTTCAAAAACAATCCGGGAATACACAAGGGATAAAAATCAGTGCTGCTGTGATCGTCCTGATCATTCTCGGGGGAATATTATTACAGAAAAGAGATGAGTCTACATAGTTCTCGTAAGGATTTCCTCAAGCCATTCCCAAAGGGGGATTCAATCAGGATAAAATTTCCCGGCTTCCATGCTCGGATCAAGTGTGTTGACACCCTTAAACAGCTGCGGTATCATGGCTTTAGCTTCGGGTGGGTCCGACGCGGCAGAGATCTACGAACCGTGCCAGGTCCGAGAGGAAGCAGCACTAAGGAGAACCCTCTGGGTGCCGTCGGTGCACCTGCCCGGGGCTATCTTCATTAAGCAAGCCATTTGCATCTACTAAATCCTATGTGGAAATCACTGTTTAAACGTGTCCAGAACATTAAAAAGAGAGGGGCCCACTGGATAGCCGTCTCCTTGATCATCATAGGGCTGACTGCACTCTTTTTCAGCCTTCACAAGGAAATCACATTCACCCTCAATGGGAAACAAGAAACAAGCACCACTTTTGCCCTCACCGTGAAAGGATTTCTCCGCCAGCAGGACATCCCCATCCGGGAGGATGATGTGGTCAATCCCCCCCTGAACCACATCCTTTGGGGGAATAAACATATCAGCATCCAACGTGCGAGCGAAATAACTGTCATCCAGGATCAAGAGACAACCCAAATCACGACAACGGAAAGAACACCTGCTAACATTTTAGCTCAGATGGAGATACTGCTTTACCCAAAGGACCGAGTCATCGTAGACGGTCAAAGCGTAGATCCGGACTCCCCCCTGCCTTATCATCCCTATTACACCCTGCAGGTGGTCAGGGCGACCCCGGTCACTGTTCATACAGAAAACGGGGTTAAAGCATTTACAACCAACGCATTGACATTGGCAGAAGCGCTCTGGGACGCTGATATTCTCTTCCACGAAGGGGACGACCTTTCCCTCTCACCCCAAACCGCTTTAACGGGAGAACCTGTCCAGGTCCAACTCACGCGAGCAAAACCATTGCGAATCATCCTGCCCGAGAAAACCGTTCTCAGCAGAACCACAGCGGAGACTGTAGGTCCTGCGCTCACGGAAGCAGGAATAACACTACAGGGGCGAGATTATTCCATACCGGAAGAAACTGAACCCATCCCGGAGAACAGAGAAATTAAAATCGTCCGTGTCGAGGAAAAGGTGCTTCTGGAACAAGAACCGATCGACTTCTCCAGTAAATGGCAGCCCGTAAATGACCTGGAAATCGATCAAAGGACCATCGTTGAAGGCGGAAAATATGGCCTCCAGGCCAGCCGGGTGCGGGTCATCTATGAAAACGGGGAAGAAGTTTCCCGGATGAAAGAAAAGGAATGGACGGCAAAAGAACCCCAACCCCGGATCATAGGCTATGGGACAAAACTCCTGAATGGAACCGTAAATACGCCAGAGGGGGAAAAAAGGTATTGGCGAAAAATCACAGCCTATGCCACATCTTACCATCCCGGGGTGGAATGGTTACAAGACAGGACCGTGACCGGATACCTCGTTCAGAAGGGGATCATCGCTGTGAGCTTAGAATGGGTACCCTATATGCGGGGGCTGAAGGTCTTCATCCCCGGATACGGTTTGGCGCAAATCGAAGATTCGGGTCGGGGTATTCCAGGAAGATATTGGGTCGATTTGGCCTACAAAGAAGAAAATTATATACCCTGGTCTCAATGGGTGGACGTTTACTTCCTCTATCCCGCGCCGCCTCCGGAAGACATCTTATATGTCTTGTATTAACCCCTGGCCTTACCTTTAGGGGGAGAGAACTGGATCACACTCCAGCGGCCATCCACCATCCACCTGGGATCTGCTGTTCGTGCCCTGTGTATCTCGCTGGGGGTTAGTCCAACTACCACATCCGCTTTGAGCACCCTCAGAGCCACTAAAGACGCCGGAAGGTAATCGACAACCGAATCGAACGGCAGCTGGAAATTCCAATGCCTATCTCCAAGTAGACGACGATAATTTGCATCCCCTTTGCTGACAATGAGATTCGTCTGTCCCAGAAAACGAACCAACCGCTCGGGAAGATCCCAAAAAGCCAGAGGAGAATTCCAAAAGAAATCAGGGTGGAGAGTTAATCTGGCTGCTGCAGTGTGGCCCTGCAAACGATTCCCAAACTCGCATATCCGATCTCGTTTACTTGCCGATAGAACGGAGATAGTGTGCTCAACATCCTTGACAACGGCATCAGAAACAAACGTGGGGTGTCTTTTCACGTGAAAACGGACTTCGGAAGCCCAACCTCCGGACAAAATCAGATCCGCAAAAGCCAAATCACTCACCAATTCAAATCCAGCATTATCAATGAGGAAGTCCACAACAAGTTGACTTTCACCTCTTTCCTGAAGGATAAGGGCTGCCTGTTCGCTGTCATCCGCCAGGAGGTGGTCATTGGCCTTATCAAGATCAGTATGATCAGGCGTCTCTTCGCTGTCCGCAGGCCAGAGACTTAAATCCCCCTGGTTCCCCCACAGATTGAGATACATCATCTCCTGGAAAAACTGGAGACGTGGCGGATCGCTTTCCAGCCCTTCCCTCACCTTGCTGGCCAAGGGAAGAATCACGGTTTCCGCTTTTCTAAGACCTTTTTCCTTTTGGCGCCGGAATGGATCAGGTCCGCCTTCAAAATAATTGACCGCTTCCATGATCCGGCGGTAAAAGTAATGTTCCACGAAAAACCAGGGCGGCTGAAGCCAGTCCTCCCCTTGATAAGGCGCAATGTATGCCTGCCATTCCCCCGAATCTGGCGCATGGTGATCCCGAAGATGACGGATGGGACCTTCAGGAATTTCTGATCCCAATTCAATTAAACGGTCATCAATAGCAGCAGGGAAATCGTTTTCCTCCCGGGTGCGGCTCAGGATGGCGGGCAATCTTTCTACAATGGATTGCTCAGCCCAGGTCCCTTCTTCGCTGCCTTTCAACGGCTCCGGGATTTGATTTTGTGGTGGGGACATCTTAAGGAATGATTCTCCTTTATGATCACTAATCAGATCTGATCGTTTATATTTTACAACGTTGGAAAGTGTACCATACAGAATGATATAATACGCACGCCATGAATGAAATCGAACCGATTAACATATCCGCTCTCATGCAAAAATACCAGCTTCGCCCCAAAAAGAAACTGGGGCAAAATTTCTTGACTGACCCCCAAAGTCTGGAACGGATCGTGGAAATCGCAGACATTTCCCCTCGGGATACTGTGTTGGAAATCGGGGCTGGGCTTGGTCATCTGACCCGGTACTTAGCGGAATCAGCCAACCGTGTTGTCGCGGTCGAATTTGACGAACAGCTGATCCCTCCCCTGAGGGATGTGCTGGCAAAATATGATAACGTGGATATCATTCAAGGCGATATCTTATCCCTCGCCCCGAATGACATCATTGACGATAAGAACTATCTGGTCGTCGCCAATATCCCATACTACATAACTTCAGCGATCACTCGCCATTTATTGGAAGCTGAAAATAAGCCTAGACGGCTGGTTCTCACCGTACAAAAGGAGGTAGCCAAACGCATGTGTGCTGTCTCCGGGGACATGAATATCCTGGCGCTCAGCGTGCAAATTTATGGTGAGCCGTACATCACATCTCACATTCCTGCTGCGGCGTTTCATCCTCCTCCAAAAGTGGACTCCGCTTCCGTTCGAATCGACCTCTATCGCCAACCAGCCCTTCCGGAAAAGCTGTTGGACACCTTTTTCAAGCTTGTCAGAGCAGGTTTTCAACATAAAAGGAAAACCCTGCGCAATTCTTTATCCGCAGGTTTGGGTTGGCCTAAAGAGAAAGTGGAGGAAATGCTTGAGAAATCAGATATCCTGGCCCGGCGAAGGGCGGAGACGCTAAGCTTACCAGAATGGATTATCCTCACCAGACAGCATGATAAAATGGAAATCAACCAGCATAAACAGAAAGGATAAAACAATGACAGATGCACGAATTAAAAAATTGGCCGATTTACTCGTCCATTATTCCGTTGACGTCCAGCCGGAGGAATGGGTTTGGATCTCAGGTCACATGATCGCAGAACCTTTGGTCAATGAAGTCATGCGAGCTGTGCTCGAAGCGGGAGGTCGACCCACGGTTCACTTAACCTCAGATGACCTGGATGAAACCAGATTACTATATGCCAATCAAGATCAATTGGAATGGATCGCTCCCACCACAAGAACTATTTATGAAGAAGTTGACTGCTTGATTCGACTCAGGGCAACGGAAAATACCCGGTCCTTGTCCGGGATTGAGCCCCAAAAACAGCAGACACGCAAAAAAGCCAGGAGGGATCTGACAGCAACGTACCTGAAAAGGTCTGCTGAGGGAGAGTTAAAGTGGGTCCTCACTCAATACCCTTGCTCTGCATATGCCCAAGAAGCGGATATGAGTTTGCAAGATTATGAAAACTTCGTATATAACGCCACCTTCGTTGACCAAGAGGATCCAATCCAGGCCTGGCAAGACGTTCATAAAAAACAACAAAAAGTCGTGGATTGGTTAGAAGGAAAAAATGAGGTCAGCGTTAAAAGCCCCAATGTAGACCTTACCCTTTCTATCGAAGGCCGGACATTCATAAACTCAGATGGAAAGAATAACATGCCCAGCGGTGAAGTGTTCACAGGGCCCGTGGAGGACTCAGCCAATGGGTGGGTGGAGTTCACCTATCCTGCCATCTCAGATGGCAGGGAAGTATCGGGCGTAAGACTCGAATTCAAAGAAGGAAAGGTCGTCCAGGCCAGCGCAAAGAAAAACGAAGCCTACCTCCTTTCCCAACTGGATACTGATGAAGGATCACGTTACCTGGGAGAATTCGCCATTGGCACAAACTATGGCATTCAACAATTTACAAAAAGCATCCTGTATGATGAAAAGATCGGGGGCTCCTTTCACATGGCTGTGGGCGCTGGATACCCTGAAACAGGAAGTAAGAACAAATCCAGCATCCATTGGGATTTCATATGCGATATCAAAGAGGACAGTGAAATCCGTGTGGACGACGAACTGCTTTATAAAGACGGCAAATTTCAGATCTAACTTCTCCCTTTGAAAATAGAAACGCTCACCTCTGCTTGCTTCTGGTGAGCGTTTCTATTATTTAACCACCCCCCTCCCCAGATGGGGAGATATCCGTCCCCTGATAATAAAATTAGATGGAAATGCATCTCGCGATCAGGAATCCCCTCTTTCCTGGGCTAATTGCTTGGTTTTTTCCACATATTCCAAACTCTGGTGGCGGAAGTACGTGTTATACAAGGTAGCGTAATGACCCTCTTGAGCCAATAAACTCTCATGGTCCCCCTCCTCGATGATCTTCCCCGAATCCAAGACCACGATTCGATCTGCTGATCTCACTGTAGAAAGACGGTGGGCGATCAGCACGCTCGTGCTGTCCTTCAAAACCAAATCCAGGGCTTGCTGTATCTGCCATTCAGTAAAAGGATCGATGCTTGCGGTGGCTTCATCAAGGATGAAAATCGCTGGGTGTTCTGCTAAGACCCGGAGCAGCGCCACCAATTGGCGCTGGCCCATGGAAAGCTGTCCTCCCCGTTCACCAACCTCGGTTTTCAAACCGTCAGGCAGGGTTTCCAGCCAATGTCCATCCCCGATTTCCATGGCCAGAGAGCGGATTTGATCCATGCTGAGTTCTTCATTTGCATATCGAATATTATCCGCAACGGTGCCGGAAAATAAAAATGGCACCTGGGAGATCAACCCCAGCTGCTTCCGATAGGCATGTAAATCTAATTTGCGGATATCATAATTATCAATAAAAATTTTTCCTGATTGAAACTCATAAAACCTAGCAATCAATTTCGCAATAGATGATTTTCCGGCCCCCGTATGACCTACCAAAGCGACGCTTTCACCGGGGTGAATGTGCAAATTGAAATCGCGAAATACACACTCCTCCTCCTCATAACTGAAATTTAAATCCTGAATCCGGATTTCACCTTCCAACCTACCGGGAATTTTTTGACCTCTCTGGATCACGGCAGGCTCTGCGTCAATCAGGGCGAAGATGCGTTCCGAGGCGGACAGTCCCTGCTGGACCTGGGCCCAAAAGGCGGATAAATTCAACACCGGAAAGAAAAATCTGTCCAGGCTGACTAAAAAAAGATACCATGAACCCACTGTGACCGCTCCCTGAACAACATTCAGGCCTCCGACATAAACCAGCATCGCGGTTCCCACACCGCCCAGGGCGTTTAACGCGGGAAAGACCAAGGCAAGCACGAATCCCCGCTGGACATTCATGTGATATGAATCCTGATTCGCTTCGTCAAAATCCTCGAAAATTTCCCCTTCCTGGCGGAAGTTCTTGGCCACTGCAATCCCGCTCACCGTTTCCTTGATAGTGGCATTGACTTTCGCCATGGCCCGCATCCCTTCCCGGGTCACCTTGCGGGCAATCTTTCGGAATCCCAGAGCGACAAAAAACAAGAGCGGCAGGAATCCGATCACATACAAGAACAATCGAAATTCAATCCGGGCTAAAACCACCCCTAAGATAACAGCCTGTGTCAATTGGGAAATCAGATCCGTCACCAAGACGATCAAATTGCCAAACTCCCGGGTGTCCGATGTGATCCGTGAGACCACCCGTCCCGAGGAAAACTGGTCGTAGAAAGAAAGGTCATGATTGGCTGCTGACCGGAAAGCGCGGGTGCGTAAGGTCATAACCACATCGGATATGACCCGGATGGAAAGCCGCCGACGAATCCAATTCGCACCCCACGTGATCACCCCACTTAAAAAGACGAATCCCACCAGTAAAAAGATCATCTCGTCCTGCGCGTTTTTCGACAACCTGTCAATACCATCTGAGACGAGAATGGGCAAAGCTGCCCCAGAACCCGCAATCAAGGTGATCAATATCGAGATCCAAAATAAACGGGTGCCGTGAGGTTTTAAGTATTGGACGATCCTGGATATGAGCTCCGTATCTTGATACTCTCGATCGTATTCTTCAGTGTCTAAAGAAGAAAAGAATCCCATATATATCTACCTGTTAAACCAATCATTCATGATCTCTATAGCCCAGCTATGCCAGACCCCTTTCGTTCACTCGCTGAAAATTCGGCGATAGGCCTGGGAAGTCTCCATCAAATCGTCATGGGAACCGCTGGCAGCGATCTTTCCCCGCCGCAGCACGATGATATGATCAGCCCACCTGATCTGGGACAAACGGTGGGTGATGATCAATGTCGTCCGGCCTTTTGCCGCTGCGAAAATCGCCCTTTGGATTTCATCCTCCGTCTCACTATCAATTGAGCTCGTAGAGTCATCCAAAATCAACACCTGGGGATCGGTCAGGAAAGCACGGGCTAATGCCAAGCGCTGGCGCTGCCCTCCAGAAAGGGTCACTCCCCGCTCGCCTAATTCAGTCTGATATCCGTTTTTGAAGGACAGGATAAATTCATGGGCTTGAGCGGATTTTGCAGCCCGTTCGATCTCCTCCTGAGCAGCCTCCGGCCTGCCAAAAGCAATGTTCTCAGCGATCGTATCTGAAAAGAGGAAAATATCCTGTTCAATGATCGAAATCTGACGACGAAGGGCTTCCAGGTTCCAATTCCGGACATCCACACCGTCGATCAGGACCTGGCCGCTGTCCACATCATAGGTCCGGTTTACTAATTTTGCCAGAGTCGTCTTCCCGGAACCAGTTTGACCCACAATAGCGACGGTTTCTCCAGGGTGCACTTTGAAATCGATTCCTTTAAGTGACTCCTCATCCTCAGGGTAGGCAAAATCTACCTCACGGAATACCAACTCCCCTTCCATCTTTTCATCATACCCCTCAACGTTTTGATCTAACTCGGTTTCTTTGTTGATCAGCTCAAGGATCCGCCTGGCACCGGCCACACCCAGAGACACCTGTGAATAGGCGAATAAGGAGACGAAGGTTGGGAACCTGAGTAAAAGCAGCAAACCAAAGTATCCCACGATATCACCGACGTTGATGAACCCATTCTGGAAGAGGTAAATTGCATGGGCCAGGCCGGCTGCTTGCGCCACCCCCATCAATAATAAGGGGATGAAACGCGCTTCTACATCTCCCTGATGAACCCGTCTGTCGCGAAAGTCACGCGCATTTTCAGCAAACCTTTCCACTTCATCCCGTTCATTCGCCATCCCCTTCACGGTTTCAATGCCGTCCACTGCTTCCGCCAGCCGGGTATTCAACGTCCCAAATGCTTTGCGAACTGCATCCGAGATCGGGCGCAACTCGTATAAATACTGCCACAGAGACAAGATATACAGCACGAGAAAACACAGCGGGGCGATCACCAGGGCGGGATGATACTGCAGGGAAAAGAGCAGGGGGACGAGGATGAAGTTTGCTGATCCAACCACGAGATTCAGCCCCGGACTGAACATGAAATTAATTTCGCGGACATCATTCGTAGCCCGCGCCATGACATCCCCGACCGGCTGCAAGCTGTGGTAGGTCATACTCTTCCCAAGCATACTGGTATACAACTCATGACGGATATCCCGTTCCATCCGCTGACCGGTGAGTTCTGCGCTGAAGTTCCGACCGAACTGCAGCAGCCCCCGGATGAACTGGGTGACAAGAATCATCAGAGCGTATCTGCCCAGACGTTCAACTGCAGGGGGATCCTGTAATAATGCATCCATCGAACGACCAATGATCACAGGGACAACTGCGGCGAGTGCGGCGTTGCCAACGGCCCCGGCCAACATACCCACACCAAGATACCAATACCGGACAGCGTGAGCCGCGATCCAGCGAATGGGGGCCGTGCGGGCCTTCTGGATCTTCTCCGGGACCTGTTTTTCTTCAGGCAACGTGAATTCAGAACTTTTCATCAAGGCTTCAGTCATGATTACGCCCTACTCATTTATCTGTCTTTTTTCCAAGAAAGACGGCTTTTTCCGGATCACATTTCATGGATGTGGAAGGGAACCCTGCTGCAATTCATCCTTGATCCCTCTAACGGTGGATGATCCTTTGCTGTCCCTCAAGCGAAAACCTCTCCCTCTCATCCTTGGCATTGTAATCGATCCCTCCCGATTAAGATAGGCCCCCCAAGGGTTCGGTCAAGAGCCTGGCTCCTGCGATTTTATGGACATGGGGACAAATCATCGGAGATTACCTCTTCCATAAATGCCATGGCCTCCTCTTTCGTGGTGATTTTCCCCACAGCCTGTTCCTCGCGAATCCTCTCCAGTATCCTCCCAATATGGGGACCAGGACCTAAATCATAGGTTTCCATGATATCATCTCCAGTGATCAACCTGGGAGGGGAAATGGTTTGGTCATGGGCTTCCCACCAGGCTTCCAACAGAGTTCGGGATGCATCCAGGATTCGGGGCCCTTCTTCTGGCGGAGAACCTGTACCTTTTCGAGCTAAAAAATCCACCAGAGCAAGAAAAACACCCTCCACTCCCGCTTCCGAATAATTTTGGAAGTAGCGGTACACTTCGCGCGATGAAAGTGACCCGGATCGCCCTCCAAAGATCTGGACTTCACGACAAGCCCGCATCATATATGTCAAGCGTTGAGCTTCTTGATTGCTTAACCGCAGATGATGGGCGCTTCTTCGCAGATCTGTCTGTGACTCTTTAAATGCAGCCTTTGTTTGTTCCCCGGGCAGGAATAAAGCAGCCAAAGACATCAACCCAACCATGGAGCGTTCCGGGACCAGGTTGATCTGCAAATGTTCTTCGATCTTTTTTCGAAAGCGCCCTAAACGCAGAACTGTCAAACCCATCACCCCACTTCTTTCAGCTTCAGGATCATGTTCCTTTCCTAACAGATCCCACAACATTTCTGCATATCGTAAGCAGCGTTGATTATGTGGAGAAAGAGGAGGGAATCCCGGCAGCAGATAGGGAAGGACGCCCAATGAGGAAAGGGTTTTCAGCGCTGGGGCTTGCTGCGGCCCCTCCAGGATCCGGAAAAATTCATCCCGCAGCCTTTCGGGGGATTCTGTTCTTAAATGAGAGAGGGAACGACGGATCTGTGATTTAACATCTCCGGTGATATGGAGTTCGTACTGCACAGCCATCCGGGTTGCTCTCAGTATACGGATGGGGTCATCCCGCACAGCATGGCTGGAACAAGCCCGGAGAACCCCTGCCTGAAGGTCAGGGATTCCGCCCAAAGGATCAATGACCTTTTGGGGCTCCTGAACCCGGACCGCCATGGCTGTGATCGTAAAATCTCTTGCCTTCAGATCTTCTTCAATGTTCGCGCCCTGAAGGGCGGTAAAATCCAGCACATGGCGATGCCCATCCTCCTCCCGGATGATGACGCGCGCTGTATTCCGTTCTTTATCCAGGATGAAAAATGCCCCTCCCAGTCGATCTGCAACATTCCGCGCCCAGGGAATGGGATTTCCCTGCAGTGTGAAATCAAGGTCATGCGTTCCCTTACCCAACAAGGCATCCCGCACAGCGCCGCCTACCAGGTAAGCTTCGGAGGCAGAAAGGATGGGTTGAACTTGGTCGAAAAGGGGGGGAAACGACAATGATTTCATGGAAAGGTAAGGATCCTGGTCAGGTCGAGGACATTAAAACTGCTGGCAAGGTTCTCGAGGCTTTTGGCGCGGAAGGGCTGAATGGCCTGAAAAGTGGGGAACGCAAATGGATGGGTGATTGATGATGAATCTCAATCAAGCAGATGCGGTGGGCGCCCTAACAACACCCTCACAAAACACTCTACTTTTACTTTGGTGGTGTGTAGCGCTCTTCATTGACGACACCGATAAAGGGGAGCTCGCGATAAAATTCATCAAGATCCAGCCCATAACCGAAAACGAATTTGTTTGGAATCTTGAAGCCAACATAATCAAGGGGAACATCCACTTCCCGTCGTTCCTCTTTATCCAAAAGGGTACATACCTTAAGGGAAGCCGGCTTGCGGGTAGCTAAGAGCTCGAGTACCGAGTTCAATGTGTTGCCGCTGTCCACAATATCTTCCACAAGCAGGACGTTTCGCTCTCGAATATCTTCGTGGAGGTCCATGGTCAACCGAACTTGACCTGACGATTGGCGAGTTCCCACACCATAAGAGGAAATGGCCATGAAATCTATTGTGTGGGGGACGGTAATCTCCCGCATCAGATCCGTCAAGAACATAACGCCCCCTTTCAGGATACAAATCAGATGAATATTCTCACCCTGATAATCCTGGCTGATGACCTCCCCCAATTCTGCGACTTTATCTTTCAACTTCGCTTCTGGGATGAGCACCTCTTTTAGAAATTCGTGGTATGTTTGCATCATTGATCCTTTTTCCGGGGCACCTGGTGATGTTCCCGACATCGCGCCTCATAAATTTCAGCTGCTCCTACAATGACTATGGGGTCGTTGTAATCCGCTGGCTCCCCATTCACCAATCTTTGGGTCCTTGTCGCTGCTTCACCGCAGATCATGCAAATTGCATATAATTTGTCAACCTCTTCCGCCTGAGCCAGCAAAATGGGCATGGGTCCAAAAGGTTCCCCGCGAAAATCCATATCCAGACCTGCCACGATCACCCGCAATCCTTCATCCACCAGGTCCTGGCAGACAGGTATGATATCCTCCCCAAAGAACTGGGCCTCATCGATGGCAACCACCGTGACATCATTTTCGAGATGCTCCGGTATTTGGGCTGCTTCATCAATGGGAAGGGCGTCATATTCGTTTCCGGCGTGCGAGGTCACTTTCTCCTTTTTATAGCGAACATCAAATGCGGGTTTAAAAACCATTACTCTTTGTTTCGCGATCGTCGCGCGGCGCAACCTGCGGATCATCTCATCTGTTTTCCCACAAAACATGGGACCCGTGATCACTTCCATGCGACCGTTGTAATGTTTCATGTGTTCCCTTCCCCTTATCTGAGATCAGAGGGTAACTCCATCCAAAATAAAAACAGGCAGATATATGCATCTGCCTGTATTTTATCAAAGTTTATCTCCGCTGGGCTTTTAGACCGTGATTTCTTCCGCTGCTTCAGGAAGATCATAGTCCGCACTGCGCAGCGCTTTCTTGATATCAATCAAAGATTTTCTTCCAATCCCTTTCACGTCCAGCATGGCTTTTTCACCGCCCTCTAAGACTTCCAGGACGTCTGCCACAGTCTCAATTTCCGCGTCCGCGAGTGCATTTTCCACACGGGTTCCCAGGTCCAAGGTCTCAATGGAAACATCCGCGGAGACTTTCTTTTCTTGCCTGGCCTTTTTTTCTTTCTGAATTTCCTCATGGACTTTCAATTTTTTATAGAAGCGATCGACCTGGCCTTCTGTGTCCACAATGCGCTGTTCCCCGGTGAAAAAGGGATGACATTCTGAACAAACGTCCGTCCGGATGACTTCCTGAGTCGATCCTGTCGTCCATGTGTTCCCGCAAGCACAAATGACCTTCGCTTCCGGGTAATACGTAGGATGAATATCTTCTTTCATGATCAAACCTATCCTGTTAATCTACCGGGATTACGTTCACTTGTTTCCGCCCACCGCGGATCGTCCGGTAAGAGACAACCCCGTCCGAAGTTGCGAACAAAGTGTCATCTCCACCACGTCCTACATTAAGACCGGGGCGAATGGGCGTTCCCCGCTGACGCACCAAGATGTGACCGGAGGTCACCTGCTCTCCAGCATACTTCTTTACACCTAAGCGTTTTGATTCACTATCACGACCGTTGCGGGTTGACCCGCCGCCTTTTTTGTGTGCCATCTTCTACTCCCTAATCCGTTACAATCTCATCAATCGTCAATAACGTGTACCGCTGTCGATGTCCCTGTCTTTTTCGATACCGGACTTTCGGTTTATATTTAAAGACCCGAATTTTCCGGCCTTTAATTTGATCGGAAACAGTTGCCTTGATCGTCACACCCTCCAACAAAGGAGTGCCGATTTTTATATCGCCGTCATCGACAACCAATAGGACCTTTTCCAAATCTATTTTATCATTTACTTCATTGGGTAGGCGGTCAACACGAACAGTCTCTCCGGGCACAGCTTTGTATTGCTTCCCACCACTTTCCATTATTGCATACTTCATATATTCCTCCAATCTTCACTTCACCACAAGCGCTGCGTTTGGTCGATCCCTCCCGCCGGGCTGTGGGGAAGTTGGGGGTCCAAACAGGGTCATCCTGCTTTTTTAAAGTTGTTCTCTAGACGCCGTGCCATTATACCAAGAAGGATGATTATGTCAATGAAAAACGTGCTTAGGAACCTTTCTTGGCGCGAAAGATCCAAAACCCATTATATAAACCCTAAATAGACCCCAAATGATGAACATTATGTCCAGACCTGAATCTTGTCACTTCAAAAATACCCTTTTAGACCATATAATCCAAGTAGCGTGAAAGGAGAATCCTCAAGCTCATCTTATTTGCGGTCCATCTCCTTTCAACTTTTATTGGCATCAAATCGAAAGGAGCCTATCGATGGCTGTTACCGGCTGGATAGAAGTTGATGATTTATATTGCAAAGGATGCGGCCTTTGCGTGGATGCTTGCCCACAGGATGTACTCCGCTTAGACATGGAACGCTTAACCCCAAAGGGATATCACCCTGCACAGATGACAGAGGAAACTTGCACTGGCTGCGGTATTTGCGCGGTTGTGTGCCCTGATGCTGCGATCACCGTGTACCGGAAGACACCGCAGCGCCGGTCAAGAAAGGCTGCAGGAAGGAGGACCTAAACAGTGGCGAAAGAATTACTAAAGGGAAACGAAGCCTTCGCAGAAGCAGCGATACGTGCAGGTGTGGAAGCTTTTTTTGGCTATCCCATTACCCCCTCCACGGAATTTTTAGAGCATATGGCGAGACGGATGCCCAAACTCGGTCGGGCGTTCGTACAAGCGGAAAGTGAAGTGGCGGCGATCAACATGGTCTACGGCGCCGCCTGCACAGGAAAAAGAGTGATGACAGCCTCTTCCAGTCCAGGGGTAAGTTTGATGATGGAAGGGATCTCTTACATCGCCGGCACCGAGGTCCCGGCTGTGATCGTCAACGTCATGCGGGGCGGCCCCGGCTTGGGGAACATCGCCCCCTCACAGGGGGATTATTACCAGATGATCAAGGGCGGAGGACATGGGGATTATTTCCCCATTGTGCTGGCCCCGGCCACCGTTCAAGAAGCGGTTGATTACATCTCCCTGGCATTTGATCTGGCGGAGAAATACCTTTCCATCGTGCATGTAGTGGTCGATGGCAATATGGGACAAATGATGGAACCGGCAGAGCTCCCTCCCATGCGGGAGATCTCAGACGAAATACCCGAATGGGCGGTTCGCGGTGCGAAAGATAGGGACCCCAATATCCTGACTTCCATCTACATTGATCCGGAGGACGAAGAGATCACCAACCTTCGACTCCTGAGGCGTTGGAAAGAGGTGGAGAAAAACGAGGTCCGATTCCAGGAATATCAAATGGATGACCCGGAAATACTGGTGATCGGTTTTGGCACCGCAGGCAGGGTCGCGTCATCCGCTGTCCGGGACGCCCGGGCTGAAGGGATCCCGGTGGGTTTACTGCGGCCGATTACGCTCGCCCCCTTCCCCGAAGGTCGGCTGGAAGCATTATGCGACCAGGTCCAAAGAATCCTGGTTGTGGAGATGAACTCAGGCATGATGCTGGACGACGTCCAAAAAATCGTCAAAGGCAAAGTCCCTGTCGAGTTCTACGGCCGGTTGGGAGGCGTCACCCCCCTTCCGGATGAGATCCTGGATGAAATCCGCCGCGTTTCGGAAAACGAAGAAGAGATCAGCGGAGATCCGCGAAATGAATGGATGGACCGCCTAGAAAAAATGAGAACGGGAGACCAATAATGGTGGAAGCGAAAACAGAAGTAATCTATCAACGACCCGAATCCTTTACAGATGTCCACACGCATTACTGCCCCGGGTGCACGCACGGTGTAGCCCACCGCCTGGTTGCCGAAGTCATTGACGAAATGGGCCTGAGGGAAAAGACGATCGGGGTAGCTCCCGTTGGCTGCTCCGTATTTGCCTACAATTACTTTGAAATGGACTTTGTGGAAGCAGCCCACGGGCGCGCACCTGCCATGGCCACGGGCATAAAACGCGTCCTCCCCGATAACACCGTCTTCACCTATCAAGGAGACGGCGATTTAGCCTCCATCGGCATCGCAGAGATCATGCATGCCGCTGGCAGGGGAGAAAATCTCACCGTGATCTTTATCAACAACGCCATTTACGGCATGACCGGGGGTCAGATGGCGCCAACCACACTGCCGGGGATGAAAACCACATCCTCCCCGTACGGACGGGATGTTGAACTGGCTGGATATCCCCTGAAAATGGCTGAACTGCTGGCTCAAATGGAAGGCTCCGGGTATATCGTCAGACGCAGTTTGCACGATGCCAGCAACATTCGAAAAGCGAAAAAAGCCATTCGATTGGCTTTTGAAGCCCAGGAACGGGGTTTAGGGTTCTCCATGGTGGAATTACTCTCCTCCTGTCCTACAAACTGGAGCATGTCACCGCAGGAAGCCCTGGCGTTTGTTGAGGAAAAGATGCTTCCCGTATATCCTTTAGGAGATTATAAAGTCACCCCCGCCCTCCAAGAACTCCGGGTATAAAAGGAGAACATGAGTTATGGAAGAAACCAGCATTATCATCTCAGGATTTGGAGGACAGGGAACGCTGTTTGCCGGACAGGTCCTTGCTTATGCCGCGATGGACAACGGCTTTGAGGTGACCTGGATCCCATCCTATGGGCCGGAGATGCGGGGTGGGACCGCACACTGCACGGTGATCATTTCCGAGACCTTAATCGGGTCCCCTCTGGTCAGATACCCAGATATCGTTTTGGCCCTCAACCTGCCCTCCGTGGATAAATACGAACCGCTTATGCCTGAAAATGGCGTCTTGATCGCCAATTCTTCCCTCGTCAACCGTGAGTTTGAACGGCAAGAAATTCGGACTCTCCTCCTCCCTGCCAATCAAATCGCTGAAGACATCGGTATGTCCCGGCTGGCAAACATGGTCATGACCGGCTCGATGGTGAAAATGGAACCCATCCTCACCATGGAGATGATCAAGGCCGCCCTGGAAGAGCACATCCCAGAGCGGCACAAAGAAACCCTGCCCATGAACTTTGAAGCCCTGGAGCGGGGATTTTCGTTTGCGGAGAAAGAGCTTGAGTAAGTACGCTGTGATCTGGAATGAAAAAAAGCGATGCTTTGCAGAGCATCGCTTTTTTGTTTTGGCAAGGATCGAACAGATCACTCAGCCGGAACAGCTTCTTCTTCTGGAAGAACGCTGGAAGCCGCTTTATTATATGCTTGCCCTATGAGATGACCGTTGACAACAATGGCGTACGCGCTGGTGAAAAGCACGCCGATGACACAAGCAATCACACCTAACGAAGCGACCAACCCGGCCACAATGCTGCCCAGCAAAACGATGATGTAAGCGCCCAAATCTTTCCGCACCAATCTGAACACTTCTCCAAATCGGAAAGCTGCCCCGAATTCATCTTTCGCTGCATAATTGCCGATCGCAGCAGGAAGGACCAACCCCATGACAATCCCATACAAAACGGAAAAGCAGCTGACACAAGCGGTAAAAATCGAGATAATGGTTACCAATGCTTCCTGGTCTCCACTTCCAAATAAGGGGATCAAGCTCGTACTGCACCCCTGGATGAGAATGACGGGAAGGGAATAAACAAAGGCCACCACCGATACCAATAGACCTTTGATCAGATGTTCTCCGAAATCACTCCAATCGGGCAGTGGGTTCGGATCACCTGCTATGACGCGTCGGGTGACTTTAAATCCCCAACCGACCAGAAAAAACCAACCGACAACTGGTATCAGGGAAATCAATCCCGCCACCCCTATTTTCTTAATCCATTCTTCATCATCAAAGACAAATGTAAAAGCTTTTCCAAAATCCATCCTGCTCTCCTTTCTCCCTTAATTAAATATAGCTGAGATAAGTCATGCTCTTTTCAAATCTTATCATGAATTTTCACATGTCAAGCAAAAAAAACAGCTCAGGAAGTTAAACTTTAATCTTCGCTCCATTCCAACCACCAAAAAAAGGGCAAGTCCCCCTCCCTTGCCCTTAATGAACTATACTTTGTTTTTCGTCAATCGTTCTTTTTGTGTTTCATCGCCGCATGGGCTGCTGCCAGACGGGCCACAGGCACGCGGTATGGTGAGCAGCTCACGTAATCGAGGCCAATCAGGTGGCACCACTCGATGGAATCCGGGTCGCCGCCGTGCTCTCCGCAGATCCCGACTTCAAGTTCGGGCCGTGTAGAACGGCCTTTTTTGACAGTGATGTCCATCAGCTGACCCACGCCATGGCGGTCGATAGTCTGGAAGGGATTCTCGGGGAGAATGCCCTCCTCGATGTACTGGACCAGGAAGTTGCGTTCCGCGTCATCCCGGCTGTACCCGAAGGTGAACTGGGTCAGGTCATTGGTCCCGAAGGAGAAGAACTCCGCTGTCTCCGCGATTTCATCCGCGGTCAGCCCGGCCCGGGGGATCTCGATCATGGTCCCGAACTTGTACTCGAACTCGACTCCTTTCTCTTCCATCACCTTCTTGGCGATTTCTTCCAGATCAGGCTGGATGACTTTCAACTCGTTGATGTGACCGGTGAGGGGGATCATCACCTCAGGTTTGGGGTCCAGACCCCGCAGCTTGACGTCCGCGGCGGCTTCGAAAATGGCCCGGACCTGCATTTCCACGATCTCAGGCATGACCACGCTCAGGCGCACCCCGCGCAATCCCATCATAGGGTTGCTTTCATGCAGGTTGCGTACGCTCGCTAAAAGTTCCCGTTTCTCTTCGTCTTCTTCACCCTTGAGGCGGTTTTCGATCACTTCCTCCATCAGTTCGCGTTCATCGGGCATAAACTCATGCAGGGGGGGATCAATGAGGCGGATGATGACCGGCAGCCCGGTCATAACCTCAAAGAGGCCGTCAAAGTCCTCTCGCTGGTAAGGGAGGAGTTTGTCCAAAGCCTCCTGGCGCTTTTCCACGCTTTCCGATAGGATCATGTCCTGGACAATGGGCAGCCTTTCCGGTTCAAAGAACATGTGCTCCGTGCGGCATAAACCAATGCCCCGCGCTCCGTAAGAACGGGCTCGTTCCGCGTCCTCCGGGTAATCGGCGTTGGCCCAGACCTGCAGACCGCGCGTGGGTCCGGCTCCGGGAGCTTCCCGGATGCCTTCCTGGTCCACAATGCCGTCCGCCCAGGTCAGGAGTTCCAGCAATTCCGTCTGCTCATCCAGGGTCGGTGACACGGAGTCGATCTCGCCTGTGAAGACTTCGCCTGTGGTCCCGTCCACAGAGATATACTCCCCTTCTTCGACGGTGACCCCATTGGCCTTCAGGAGTCGCTTATCACGGTCAATCTCAACCGCTGAGGCCCCAACCACACAGGGGATACCAAACTGGCGGGCGACCACAGCAGCATGCGATGTCGCGCCCCCTTCGCTGGTCAGGATGCCTTTAGAGGCCAGCATGCCGTGCACATCGTCCGGCTTAGTAAAAGGCCGGACCATGATCACATCCTGGCCGTCCTCTTTGGATTTCATTTCCGCGGTGTCTGCATCAAAATACACCCGACCGATTGCCGCGCCGGGGGAAGCATTGACGCCGGTTGCAAATCGCCGGCCGTCCTCAATGGCTTTCTGCTTGGCTTCTTCCACAAAACGGGGGTGCAGCAGCGTATCCACCTGATAGGGCTCGATCCGGGAAACCGCTTCGGTTTTCGGAATCAGACCCTCGTTTGTAAAGTCCACTGCGATCTTCACCGCGGCTTTCGCGGTCCGTTTCCCATCACGGGTCTGAAGCATCCACAACTTACCATTTTCAATCGTGAACTCGACATCCTGAACTTCTTTATAATGTTCCTCGAGTTTCTGAGTGATGTCCTGAAATTCCTCATACACTTCAGGCATGTCCTCTTCAAGGTGCTGAATATCCTCTGCGTTGCGTATGCCTGCCACCACATCCTCACCCTGGGCGTTCAAGAGATACTCTCCCCACAGTTTCTTTTCTCCGGTGGAGGGATCCCGTGTGAAGGCCACGCCGGTGCCGGAGTCTTCGCCCATGTTGCCAAAGACCATGGTCATGACATTTACCGCCGTGCCCAGATCATGGGGGATACCCGTCGCATTCCGGTAGTCCACAGCTCGCTTCACGTTCCAGGAGCTGAATACCGCCTCCGTGGACATGCGGAGCTGTTCATAAGGGTCATCCGGGAAATGCATCCCTTCCGCTTCAATAATCCCTTTGAAGTCCTCGGTGAGTTCCTTCATATCCTCAGCGTCAAGATCGGTATCCAGATCTACGCCTTTCTCTTCTTTATACTCATCCAGGACTTCTTCGAAGGCTTCATCGTCCACCCCCAGAACCACTGAACCAAACATCTGCACCAAGCGGCGGTATGAGTCATACACAAAACGGGGGTCACCAGTGAGCTCGATCATTCCTTTTGCAGTCTCATCGTTCAGACCAATGTTGAGCACTGTGTCCATCATTCCCGGCATGGATTGCACTGCCCCGGAACGGCTGGATACCAGCAAGGGATTCTCCGGATCGCCGAATCCCTTTCCCGTCTTTTCTTCAACCGCTTTCATAGCTTCCAGTTCTTGATCCCACATGCCTTCTGGGAACTCCTCGCCCGCTTCTAAAAAAGCGTTACAGGCTTCCGTGGTCACCGTAAACCCTGGCGGAACGGGTATGCCAATCCGGGTCATCTCCGCCAAATTTGCTCCCTTGCCTCCTAATAGTTCCCGGACCCTATCCCAATCGCCTCCAACATGCGCCTCAGCTTCTTCCACCTCACTGAATAAATATACCCACTTGCGATCTGCCATCATTAACAATCCTCCTCCAACACTAATTTCCTATTTGCATGATCAAAAAAAAATAAATACATTTCAATTCCTGCCTCTTCTCCAAGCGTATTATTTTACCATCAAATGTTGTTACTGATTTCACAAAACGTTAATAAAGTATTAAATACCCTGATTGCTAATCCAATAACCGCTCCATGGTTGGATATCAATGTCTATTCCCTGATCGGTTACCCGATACTCATTGTCGTTCAACATGTCCTGGAGAATGCGGCCATCTTGCCAACCCAACTTTCCCACATCGAGCTGAAGATATTGTCCGGACGGGCTGGCATTAAGGATGACAAGGATCCGCTCCTCTCCCAATCTGCGCCCAAAAGCCATCACCCCGTCCTCTTCGCCCACATACAGGGTTTGGTATGATCCCCGGCGGAGAACAGGATTGCGTTTTCGAAGGTCGATCAGCCGCCTCACATACTTCCGCAATTCAATATCCCAATCTTCTTCCTGCCACGGAAAGGCCCGACGACAGTCTGGATCCTTCCCACCAGGCAAACCAATTTCATCCCCGTAATAGATGGCGGGTGCTCCAAGAAAAGAGAATTGAAAAAGGAAGGCCAATTTCACTTTCTTCGGCTCTCCTCCCAGGATCGTTGCTAAGCGCCGAGTATCATGGGAGCCTAAAGGGAGGTACATGGCACGGGTATGGTCTTGCTCGTAGCTGCTGAGCATTTGATCCACCTTTTGTGAAAATTCTTTAGGGGAACTTTTGCCCAGCAAATAAGCCAAGAGGGCATCCCGGAAGGGGTAATTCATCAACCCGTCAAAGCGTTCCTCCCCCACCCATTCTGGATCGCCATCCCAGATCTCACCCACCAGGTAAGCATCTGGATTTACGGATTTGACCACCTGGCGGAATTCCGCCCAAAACTCACCATCATCGATCTCGTTGGGCACATCCAAACGCCAACCGTCCGCCCCTTGACGAATCCAGTATTCAGCGACATCAAATATGTATTCCCGTACCTCCGGGTTGTCAGTATTGAACTTTGGCAAACTCTTGAATTTCCACCAGGCTTCATAGTCATCCGCGTCGCCCGGTGAATACGCATCGGGAGGGATGTTATTGAGGTGAAACCAATCCATGTAAGGAGAGTGAGAATGATTTTCCAAGACATCGTTAAAGGCAAAGAAGCCTCTCCCGCAGTGGTTAAACACGCCATCTAAGATAACGCGAACCCCATTCCGGTGAGCGACATCCAGCAGCGCCCGGAAATCATCCCTGTCGCCCAGTTTTCGATCTATGTGATAATAATCGCTGATATTGTACCGGTGATTTGAAGTAGCCCGAAAAATCGGGTTGAAATACAATGCGGTGACTCCCAAATCCAGGAGATAATCAAATTTCTGGATCACACCCCGCAGGTCACCTCCTTGAAAACCCCAGATGGTAGGTTTCGCACCCCACCTTTGCACATTAGGCGGGTCATTTTCAAGATCGCCATTTGCAAAACGATCGGGAAAGATCTGATAAAAAATCGCGTCCTGCACCCAGTATGGTACCGCCATCTACCTTCTTCCTCCTCTCATCAAACGTGCCCAGATAATTTTATCCACACAATCTAAGAAATAGGTTAACTTTTTATGGAACTTGCGCTCTGGACAACACTCCTCCCACACTCTTTCTTTTCTCCTTGAATAAACGGGCATATTTAAGTCCAATCAATCTGAAACCAACATCATCAAGTATACGAGGCTATCGTGGATCGGACCTGGGATAGGTATCCTGTGCCGAACAAATTGAGATGATTTAATAAGTGGTACAGATTATAGAGGGGAAAACGCTCCCGAAAACCAGGTTCCAAAGGCCGTACTTCCTGATATGCTTGGTAGAACTCATCCGGAAAAGACCCGAACAGGTTTGTCATGGCCAGTTCTGCTTCTCCCCACCCATAATGGACCGCAGGATCAATGATCGCGGGCTCACCCGATTGATTTGTGATGGCATTCCCGCTCCACAGATCTCCATGAATCAGAGATGCCTCCTGCACAGGGATCCATTGCTCGAGCTGGCGGGCGATAAATTCGATATTCTTCATATCTTGGCGAGATAAATGCCCTTGATTTCGGCCCCGCTCCGCCTGGAAGAGCAGCCTATGCTGGGCAAAGAACCTGAAACCGTTCTGCGTCCAAGGGTTTTTTTGGGGAGTGCTGCCAATGTAATTGTCATGGTCGAAACCGAAACGATCCTTCGTGTGCTGGTGAAGGGAAGCCAACTGGCACCCGAAGTCGGGCCAATAACCTTTCGCCCGCGGAGCCGGTTGAAGGTTTTCTAAAAGGATGAACCCTTCCTCCGCTAAATAAACCTGGGGCACATAAGGACCCTTCTCAACGCTTAGGGCTTTCAAGCCCTCCGCTTCACGGGGAAACATATCAGCAGGCGCACGGGGGTTTGTCTTGATAAAAAACGATTTTTGGCTCTCGGTCTGCAGGATCGCCCCTTGATTGATGCATCCCCCACCCACCGGCTCTACAGAAACCACGTCACCGTATCCATGTTCCCGGCACCAGGCTTGAACCGGTTTATACCTCTTCTTCACCTTCCAAAGCCTCCAATAACCCTCTCACGGAACGTTCTACTATTTGGAACACATTTTTAAAACCATCCACCCCTCCATAATAAGGATCTGGAACAGGCTGATTGGGTCCACCCTGGGGGTCAAACTCCCTCATCAGTCTGATTTTTTCCTCCTGATCTGGTGTGGAGGCCATCTGCTCCAATACGCGGCGGTTCTCGGTATCCATAGCCACAATCAAGTCAAAGCGATCAAAATCCTCGGGTTGAAATTGGCGGGCACGGCCTGAATATTTCAGTCCATGTTCACGGGCCACCTTACGCATCCTGGCATCGGGTGCCTCCCCAACATGATAGCCAGATGTACCCGCAGAATCCACTTCATACTTATCACTGACCCCATTTTCTTCACTCACGTGGGCAAACAAATTCTCAGCTAAGGGGCTGCGAACGATATTTCCCAAACAAACAAAACATATACGCATTTATGTACCTCCATGAGTGTATATCCTACCATCAACCCCGGCTTCTTGTCATCCTCCGAGTAAAGATCAGCAGCCTCTTGCAGGGCTCGCTGCCTTTGGATACACTGAAACAAAGGCCTGCCTCTGATCTCTACCGATCCAGCTCAACATTTGCCATAAGGGACTCAATCGAGAATGATGGACGTGATCCCTACCGGTTCGATAAAATTGGATATGGCCCTGGGAACAGGGGGGATACCCAGGGGCGAAATCACGGAAATATACGGGACACCCTCTGCGGGAAAATCCACCCTGGCTCTCCAGATCGTTGCCCAAGCCCAAAAACGGGGTTTAGGGTGCGTTTACATGGATGTGGAAAATGGGCTCAATCCCAGATACGCGGTGTGCTGTGGTGTAGATGAGCAAAGGCTGCTCCTCGCCAGACCCCCGACCGGAGATGATGCCCTGGAGATGTGCTGTCTTCTGCTCCATACCAAAGACATCGATCTGGTCATCATCGACTCCCTCGCTGCTCTCATCTCAGAAAAAGAGATTCATACCGGGAAAAGAGCGGGGGGGCAACTGAACCGGCTCTTATCCTTTTACCTTCGAAAAATTGAAAGAATCTGCCGTCAACATCAGGACACACTCGTGTGCACTAACCAGATGAGAACCAGGATCAGGTCTGGCTACGGCACACCAGAGACAACCCCGGGGGGGATAACCGTAAAGCTTCACGCCGCTGTGCGCATCGAACTCAGGATTCAAGATCATATTCGTCATCGAGGAAACAACACAGGGGTGAAAATTCAGGCAGAAATCAATAAGAACAGATTTTCTGCTCCAAAAAAGCGCACATTTATCGAGATCGTGTATAATAGAGGTGTAATAAGAGAAAGAGAATTACTTTCTCTGGGTTTAAAAGAAAAGATAATCACACGACAAGGTTCTAACTATTGGTACAGGAACCATCACCTTGGACAAGGACAGCGAGCTGTAGAGGGATTTCTCCATCACCAGACGGAGATCGCACAAGAATTAGAACAAGCAATCCGTCTCTCTATGATCCCAAAAGCAAAGGAACCCTTGTCCTAGTACATCCTCTGCCGCTACTTTTCATTTACAAAGCGGCTGCGGCGTAAAAAATATTGATCTCAAAACCACATTATGTGGATTCGAAAACAAGACTCGGCTTTAAGACATTGACGAACCAAGGTGGACATTAAATTACCTGAGCTTTTGAATTAAATATTTCCTGACATTCGTCATTCCTTTGCAGTGTCCGTAAGCATTTAAGGGATCAATATTAAAATACCAGCCGTGGCCTCTCTAGGCAGAGACACGGCTGTATGATGTTAAAAATAACCGACCTCAAGCCACAAAAAAACGACCCCCAGCGGTTGAACGTTTACCTTGATGGGGAATTTGGATTCGGCATCGCCCGGGCTGTAGCCCCCTGGTTAAAAGTCGGAGACCAACTCAGTCTTGAGAAGATCGAAGAACTTAAAAAAGCAGATCAAATAGAGAGAGCGTACAAGCGAGCCCTTCATTATCTCAGTTACCGGTCCCGGTCTAAGGAAGAGGTCAGGAGCAACCTCCAAAAACATGAGGTCCCGGAGGCTGCGGTCGAAAAAGTTTTAAATAGGCTCTCGGAGAATGGTTTAGTAGATGACCTGGCCTTTGCCCAAACCTGGGTGGAAAACCGGGCTGCATTTCACCCCCGGAGTCAATGGGCCATCAAAGCGGAACTCAGACAAAAGGGCGTACCGAGGAAGATCATCGAGAAGGCCGTTGAGGATGTAAATGATCACGAAATGGCCTATGAAGTTGCTCAAAATAAACTGAGACGGATTAAGAACCTCGACCGACCCGATTTTGAACGAAAATTATACGGCTATTTGGGGAGGCGTGGTTTTCCATACAACATATGCAAAGAGACCGCTCAAAGAGTATGGAGTGAATTGAACGAAGAACCCTAAGATAGACCTAAAAATCAGTCATTATTTATAGAATTATTTTCATGACACAAATCAAAACATCAGCTTTACAGCTGTTCAGAAAACAAACGAGGTTTACCTATGAATACCAACACCCTGATCATCAGTTTTAGTACCCTCGTTTTAGGAATCGCCGTGGGGTACTTTCTAAAACACTATATAACAACCAAACAAACTGAGAAAAAGCAAACACAGGCCAACCGCATCCTCAGGAACGCGGAAGAGAAGTCAACAGAAATCATCAAGGAAGCTCAAGACCGGGCCCTAGAGATCAGCCGCGGAGCTGAAGAGGAAGCCAGCAGAAGAAGAACTGAACTCAACCGCTATGAAGAACGCCTGCAGCGGCGGAGCGACCAGTTAGATCGGCGGGCTGAAAAACTAGAGGACCGGGAACACTCTCTCAGCCAACGCCAAAGCTCACTTGATAAAAAGGCCAATGAGACAAAAAAGATCTATCAAGAGGCATCGCGTGAACTGGAGCGCATCAGTCAATTAACAAAAGAAGAAGCCCAGGAGATCCTTTTTGAGCGCGTTGAGAGGGAATCTCGAAATGACATGTCCCGGATCGTCCGGGAAATTGAAACCGAAGCCCGTGAGAAGGGGGAGCGAAAAGCCCGCAAGTTGATTGCCGATGCCATCCAGCGGGTCGCCTCAGATCATGTAGATGAGGTGACTTCCTCGACAGTCTCCCTCCCTTCTGACGACATGAAAGGTAGGATTATCGGACGCAACGGACGAAACATCCGGGCCTTTGAAAAAGCTGCTGGTGTAGATGTGATCGTTGACGATACCCCGGAAGCGGTGACCATCTCCTGTTTTGACTCCGTCCGCCGCGAAATCGCCAAACAAGCCATGAAAAAACTTGTCCTGGACGGCCGCATTCATCCAGCACACATTGAAAAAATAGTCGAGAAGGAAAAAGAGAATATCGAGAAAGTAATCGCTGAGGCCGGCGAAGAAGCGACCTACGAGGCCGGCGTTCCCGGACTTCACCCGGAGATCGTCAAAAAATTAGGATCCTTGAAATTCCGGACCTCCTACGGCCAAAATCAACTATCCCACGCCGTGGAAACAGCACAATTGGCTTCTGTATTGGCCTCCGAAATCGGAGCTAACATCGAAATCGCCAAAGCTGGAGGGCTTTTACACGACCTGGGGAAAGCCATGGACCATAACGTAGAAGGTACCCACGCCCAAATTGGGGCAGAATTTGCTGAACGTTATGGTGTGCCTGATGCTGTGATCAACGCCATTGCCTCCCACCACCACGAAGTCGAACAGCAAAGTGTGGAAGCCATTATCGTGGAAGCCGCTGACGCCATTTCAGGCGCCAGGCCGGGCGCCCGACGGGAAAGCCTGGAACAATATCTAAAAAGGGTTCGAGCTTTAGAAGATGTGGCGAATTCCTTCGCGGGAGTAAAAAAATCGTACGCGCTCCAAGCCGGCCGCGAAGTCCGGATCTTTGTGAAGCCCAAAAAAGTGGACGATCTGGCAGCCACCCGCTTGGCAAGAGAAATCTCTAAGAACATAGAAGAAACCATGCAGTATCCCGGGAAGATCAAAGTTACCGTGATCAGGGAAACGCGATCTGTAGACTACGCGAAGTAAGATCGCGCGGACCCTCGCCAGGTCCCTGAAAGAACACAAAGAACAACCCCGTTAGGCAGCAAATCCGTGCCTGACGGGGTTTCTGTTTTTCAAATAAGCGAGCACATCTATAAAAACGGATTCCGTTCCCGTTCCCGCCCCACAGTCGTCGGCGGCCCATGCCCGCTGTAGACCCGGGTCGAATCGGGCAGGGACAGAACCTGGGTCCGGATGGAATGAAGCAGGGTTCGATGATTCCCGCCGGGCAGGTCCGTCCTGCCTATCCCGCCTTGAAACAAAACATCTCCGCTGAATAAAACCCCTTCCTCCGCACAATAAAACATGACATGACCCGGCGTGTGGCCGGGAGCAAAACGGACTTCAAATTTTAAAGACCCCAAAGACAAAATCTGACCATGCTCAAAGAGTAAATTCGGTTGGGGACCGGGATCCAACTCCATGCCAAACATGGGGGCTCCCCCCTTTTTCTTCCAGATCTCCATGTCTTCCTGGTGTAAACCAATGGGTAGAGAACCTCTCTTCCCGGGAGGGTTTTCATCAACCACACCAGCAACCCCGCCAATGTGATCAAAATGAGCATGAGTGAGCCAAATCGCTGTCATCATCCACCCCCTTTCCCTGGCTTCTTTAACAATTTGAGAACCATCCCAGGCAGGGTCGATCACCACTGCTTTTTGAGCGCTGGGATCAGCGACCAGGTATGAGTTTGTTTGAATCGGTCCCAAAATAAATCTTTCAATTTCCAGCATAGCGTTCCTTTACAAACCTGAACTCTGCGTTTCCAATCCCACCAGCTAAGACTGTATTTTATCACTTGGGCGGATATGTGTACCATGCTACACTTGAGAGAGACCATTCCTATCCTCGCTGGAGGCCCCATGACAAACCATCCCCCTGAACCTTTCCGGATCAAAATGGTCGAACCTATCTCTCTCATCGACCGCAAAGAGCGAGAACAGGCTTTGCGGGAAGCTGGCTATAACGTTTTCGGACTCAAAGCAAATCAAATTTTCATCGATTTGTTGACGGATTCAGGCACCGGCGCCATGAGCCAGGACCAATGGGCGGGAATGATGAAAGGCGATGAATCTTACGCCGGAGCGCGTTCCTACCATCGCCTGGCTGCAGCGATCGACGAAATCTTTGGTTTTGATTATTTTGTCCCCACACATCAGGGAAGAGCAGCAGAAAACATCCTCTGTGCGGTCGCTCTCCAGAAAGGGCAGTATGTCCCTTCCAATATGCACTTTGACACCACAGAAGGAAATATAAGAGCCCGGGGAGGAAGACCGACCAACCTTGTGATCCAGGAAGCCTTTCAAAGCGCTGACCCTCACCCCTTCAAGGGGAACATGGACCTTGAAAAATTACAGGATTTCATCAAAAAAATAGGTCCAAAGCAGATCCCTTTTGGAATGATCACCATCACCAATAACGCCGGCGGAGGACAACCCGTCTCCATGGAAAACCTGCGCCAGGTCGCAAGCATCTACCACGAACACGAGATCCCATTTATTATCGACGCCTGCCGTTTTGCAGAAAACGCCTTTTTCATCAAGCTGCGAGAAGAAGGGTATGAAGATAAAAGCCCTTTGGAGATCGCACGGGAGATTTTCTCCCTCGCGGACGGAGCGACGATGTCCGCTAAGAAAGATGCTTTGGTCAACATCGGGGGATTTTTGGCCCTGAATGACAAAGATCTTTATCAGCGAGTCAGTAATGAACTCATCCTGAGAGAGGGGTTTTTAACCTACGGGGGGCTGGCGGGTCGAGACCTGGATGCCATCGCCATTGGCCTGCGGGAAGGTCTGAGTGAGGAATACTTAAGGTACCGTTTGAAACAGACCGCCTATCTTGCTGGCGAGCTGAAGGGTGCAGGCATCCCCATCCTCGAACCTCCAGGCGGGCATGCGGTGTACATCGATGCTGGAAAATTACTTCCACACATCCCTCAACCCAAATTTCCAGGTCAAGCACTGGTGGCCGCTCTTTATATTGAAGGAGGAGTAAGGGGTGTGGAATTGGGCTCAGTAGCCTTTGCTCATCCTGATCCTGATACGGGGGAAATGGTCTATCCTGAAATGGAGTTGGTCCGTTTGGCAATCCCCCGCAGGTCCTACACCCAAAGCCATCTCGATTATGTCGTTGAGGTATTCAAAAAGGTCGCCCAGAGAAAAAAAGAAATCTCAGGTTTCAAAATCACCTATCAACCGGAACTGATGCGTCACTTCACAGCCCAATTTATACCCCTTCCCTGAGATTCAGCGTGAAATCAATGAACCCCGGATTGATAAATCCTATCCAGCGCTTTGCTAGAGCTAAAAAATATCACCGGATCTAAAAAACATTCCCCCGGGCCGCCCACCAGAGCCTGCGCTACCCGTCCTGTATGCGGAGTTATCCCGAGAGCTTGATGGAGGGAGAGAAAAAAAGAAACTCTGATCATCAAAAAAGCCGCCTGAAGGCGGCCTTGGAAAAATGCGCTGGGCGGGAATCGAACCCGCACGCCCGTAAAGGCATATGGCCCTCAACCATACCTGTCTGCCAGTTCCAGCACCAGCGCTCGTAACAATTTACCTGAGCCCACCTCAGGGTATCTCTACCCCGCTGTGAGCAGTGGTATTATAATCTCCTACAGAAGATTGTCAAGATCACTTAAAAAGAGCGAAAAACCAAGGAGATTCCATCCATGAATATCGTCCTGGACGCTATGGGAAGCGACGATTACCCTGGACCTGAACTGGAAGCCGCTTATCAAGCCAGCGAAAGGCTCGACCTGACTGTGACATTGGTCGGGCAGGAAAAGAAAATTAAACCCCTGATCGAAAAACGGAGACCCAATCCCCGGGTTAAATTCGTCCACGCCCCGGAAGTCCTGGAGATGACGGACAAACCCGCCCGGAACGCGCGCCGGAAATCGGATAATTCCATGGCGGTGGGCCTGGATTTAGTTAAATCGGGAAAGGCCCAGGCCTTTGTGACCGCCGGGAACACGGGTGGGGCCATGGTCAATGCCCTCTTTCGTTTAGGCCGCATCAAGGGAGTCAAACGTCCGGCTTTGACTACCGTCCTTCCAACCCGGAAGGGCCACACGGTCATGGCAGACATCGGTGCAAACGCGGATTGTAAGCCCTTATTCCTCATCCAGTTCGGCATCATGGGTTCCCTCTATGCAGAAAAGGTATTAGGAGTTGCTTCCCCTAAAGTAGGCTTATTATCAAACGGCGAAGAAGAAGGAAAAGGGAACCAGTTGGTAAAAGAAACCTTCCCCCTTTTCAAAGACAGCGATTTGAATTTTTACGGGAACGTGGAACCGAAAGAATTATTCGGGGGAGAGGTAGATGTTGCCATCACGGACGGATTCTCAGGAAACGTGCTTATCAAGACCAGTGAAGCTGTTTCCAAGCTCCTTTTAGACATCCTGAAAGAAGAACTTACCAGCAGCCTGCGCACAAAAGTCGGCGCTGGTTTAGCTATGCCAGCATTCAATAATGTCAAGGAACTTCTGGACCCCCGGAAAATAGGGGCAGCTCCCTTGCTGGGCATCAACGGCTTAGTCTTCGTTGCCCACGGGAGGTCGGATGATGTGGCGTTGTTGAGCGCCCTCAAACTCGCCAAACAATCTGTGAAATCTGACTTGTTGACCGACCTCAAAACTGCCATCCAGGAACAATTCACCGCCCAGACAGCCAAATTCGCTGAATAGCAGGAGTGAGATGGAACATGAAAATAAAAACAAACCAAAAAATGATCGCCCGGAATGCTAAAATTGGTAAGTATGCAGGGATTGCCTCTCTGATCATTTTGGGGGGTGGGATGTATCTCAACTTTCGCTATAAAACGCAAGTTTGGTACTCCCTCGCTGCCCTTGTGATTGGTTTCATCCTTTCCCAAGTCAGCATTTATTACACCAATCAATTTGGCAGCCAACCCCGTCCGGACCAAGCGATAGACGACGCCTTAAAAGGACTCGATGACCGGTACACTTTATATCACTATACAACCCCTGTGAAACACCTGCTCGTTGGTCCCGCTGGAACCTGGATCATTTTCCCCTATCATCAAAAAGGGAAAATCGTCTACGATGATGAAAAGGAGAAATGGAACCGCAAAGGGGGAAATATCTACATGAAGTTCTTCGCTCAGGACAGTATCGGGCGCCCCACTCATGAGATTCCAGCTGCCAAAGAGAGATTGCGCAGTTACCTGCAAACGATCCCCGAAATCGAAATCCCCCCCATACACGCAGCGCTTATTTTCACCCACGAGGAAGTGGAAGTTCAAGCAGACGACGCGCCCTATCCCACCTTACATGCCCTGCAGCTGAAAAAGTTCATTCGAAAACAGGAGAAGGGAGAGCGGTCGCTCTCCATGACCACCGTTCAAACGCTGCAGGACGCTTTAAACCCAAACCACTAACATACCCCCCTGATAAAAAAACAGCCCAAGTTGATACCTTGGGCTGTTTGCTGATCTCTTTGCAAAGCAATCACTCATTTAAGAAAGCTTTCAACGCTTCACGGCTGATGCGATAGGCTTTTCCAAGTTTTTTGCCTTTTAAATCCCCGGCGTCAATTGCCGCGATCACATCTTCTTCAGAGACTTTCAAGATTTCTGCTGCCTCCGAAGGAGTCATCACCTCTGGGATCCCCCCACCCCCACGGGTTCCGCCAGCCCCTGCTCCTCCCCCACCAGACGTCATGTCCTGCAAAGAGCGGTTGAGAATATTTCCCACACCCATGCCTGCTCCAATGCCCGCTGTTAACCCAGCTCCTCCACTTGGATTTTGAGCTGCTTCCAGCATAGCATCCGCAGCCTGCAGCCGCGTATACGTTTCGGTGTCCAGCACACCCATATCTCGCAGTTCGCGGATCGACTTGTCTGAGGGACGCAGGTTGGCGATCAGGAATGATTTCAAATCCAAACCCAAGGATTGAAACTGCTCTGCAGCTTTCGCCCGCACGCTGGCACTCAACTCATTGACCAAGGAGGTCAAATCGGTCACATCGTTTTCCCGGGCTGTCTCCCCCAGGAGATCCGTCAAAACCGTCAGCAGAATGTGGCGGAGACGGCCTTCTATGTCATCCGTACGGAACACCCCCTGGGCGCCCACAAGCTGCGTGACAAATTGCTGAGGCTCAGAGATCTGATATCCGTATGTGCCAAACCCCTTCAATAAAGCGATCCCCAATCCCATCCCCGGATTGCGGACGATGATCGGTTGAGGAGTACCCCACTTTTGGTCAGGAAACTCCCGCCGAGAAACGAAATACACTTCAGCTGTAAAAGGAGTCCGGTCTGAAAACGCCTTTTCAATCACGCCGATCAGCAAGGGGATGTTGGCGGTGGTGATGGTGTGCCGACCAGGGCCAAATGTATCTAATGCCTTGCCATCTCTGAAAAAGACAGCGGTTTGTGATTCCCGTACGATCACCTGGGATCCAATCCGAAAATCACCCGATTCCCCTTCGGGAAAGCGATGAATGAGTTCATCCTGCATCTCATTTGGATACTCAATGACATCAAAAATCCTGGCCATATTACATACTCCTATGAATTATCTTCCTCTTCAGCATCACCTACAATCACGTTCTTCCGACGATCCGCCCATTGAACTGCTTTTCGGGCTAGTTTGTCTAACTCTTTGATTCTCCGTCTTAACTCTTCATCCTCTTCTGCATTTTCCAAGCCTTCGAGGATCTCCTCAAATTTTTCCACACCATCTAACAAAGCGTTGTCATACTCATATAACTCGTCCAATCGATCTCGATCGACCTTGACTGCAGAAAAGAAACCCGAGTAACCGTAAGATGCTTTTCTGATCCGATCAACGAATGTGCGTAGTTTCACACCCACTGATTCCAGATCGTCCTGGACCTCCAGTTTTCCCTGATCCACAAATTCCCGTTGAATAGCAAACAGCCAATCAAGGAGCTCATTATAACGATCCGCAACCGCTTCTCGCATTAACTTGTCAGCTGTACGCCGATCTTCTCCCTCAATATACCCTTTAAATCCCGGGACTTCGCTTAAAAGCCGTTTCAATCCTCCCCGGTCGGACTTTATTTCCTCTCGAAAATCACTCATTTTGATCCTCCTCCTGCTTAAAAGCATGCATTCACCCTCCTATTATACCTCCTGCAGGCAAAAATACAATCACCAAGAACCGTGGTCTCCCTAAAAATGTGAGAGAAAACCGCCTGAAATTACCCTTTCCCCAGAAAAAATCGGGATCTCATCCAGCAAAAAACCCCTTCAGGAGATCATTCTAATGGTCAGGAAACGGAAAGATGCGGGTTTGAGCATCTTTTCTAAAAACTGGAAACCATGATCTGCTTGCGAACCTTCGAAGACGGTTTATAATGCATACAGATAACGGAAAGTAAATTCAGGTAGGTAAACGTATAGGAGTACACATGGTTTCTAACATGCAAAATCAACTCTTAAAGCTTTTTAAGGGAGGCGTGACCCTTGAAGAGGATCAGATCACGATCAAAGATCCCCAAAAAGTCCGGCAGCATATTGAAAAACTAGTCAGAGAAGCGGTCTTGGCGGAAGACGAAGAACGGCGATACCTGGCGCGATTCTTAATCAGGAAGATTGCCCATGCGGTGGATATCATCCCCTCCTCCATACATGACTTATATGTTGCCCGAGGTCGAGGGGATGTTCCCAATACATTCACTACTCCCGCGATTAACTTACGCGCCCTGTCATTTTTCGCGGCCCGCATCATCTTCCGCATCGCCCAAGAAATTGAAGCTGGCGCATTCATTTTTGAAATCGCCCGTTCTGAGACCGGATACACGGACCAACGGCCCTCAGAATATGCCGCCAATGTGCTCGGTGCAGCCATAGCTGAAGGGTTTACGGGACCCGTGTTCATCCAGGGAGACCATTACCAGGTTTCTCCTTCACGTTTCGAGGAAGATCCGGAAGGCGAATTGGATGTCGTCCGGGATTTGACCACAGAAGCGCTCCACGCTGGATTCTTTAATATCGATGTGGATGCTTCCACGCTTGTCGATTTGAGCAAAGACACCGTCCCCCAGCAACAGGTGGAAAACATCGACATCACAGCCCAGTTGACGAATTTCATCCGGGAGCGAGAACCCGAAGGTGTTACTGTATCCATCGGGGGTGAGATCGGTGAGGTCGGCGGTCACAATTCCACAGAAGAAGAACTGCGCGCGTTTTTGGATGGATTCAACGATGTCATAGCCCAAGAATTTCCGGGCACAACAGGCTTGAGCAAAATCAGCATTCAGACCGGGACATCCCACGGCGGGGTTGTCCTCCCCGACGGCAGCATCAAAGACGTTTCCGTCGACTTTGAAACCTTGCAGCACCTCAGCCAGATTGCCAGGGATGATTATGGATTGGGTGGGGCCGTACAGCACGGTGCTTCAACCCTCCCGGAGAGCGCTTTCAACAAATTTGTGGAATCAGAAGCCTTGGAAGTCCATCTGGCGACAAATTTCCAGAATATCATGTTCGATCATCTTCCCGATGATCTGGTAAATGAGATCTACAGCCATTTAGACGAACATTTCACGGATCGCAAAAAACCGGATCAGACGGAAGAGCAGTTTTATTACAACAACAGGAAACGGGCCTTGGGCGTTTACAAGAACGAGATCTGGGGGTTACCCCAAGAGAATATAGATGAAATTTGTTCCGCCTGGGAAACCCAATTCCGGAACCTGTTCGAGCGCCTCAGCATCGCGGGGACCAGAAAATACGTTGAAGAACAAGTCGCAGCAGTAAAAGTCCAACCGAAACTGGAAGGATATCTGCTGGGTGGTTTGACACCAGAGGACACCTCAGATCTAGCAGATTAACATGTCTGTCCTGGACCAGAAACCCGACGAAAACCGGTATATGATCATTCCCCGCACGCTGATATTCATCACGCGCGGGGAATATGTTTTGCTGCTCAGGGGAGACTCTGAGAAAAAAAACTGGTCAGAACAATACAACGGTGTGGGGGGGCACATTGAGCCTGGCGAAGACGTTTTGAGCGCAGCCCAGCGGGAATTAAAGGAAGAGACCGGATTAGATAATCAAAGCATAAAACTGGCGGGCACGGTGACGATCGACACAGGGCAAGAAATCGGGATCGGGCTTTTCGTCTTCCAAGGCGAATACCAGGGGGGAAACCTGTTCCCCTCAGAGGAAGGCACCGCTGTCTGGATTCCTGTGGATGAGATCTCTGAATTCCCCCTTGTAGAGGACTTGCCCACCTTGATCCCCAGGGTCATGGAGAGAGAGCGAGGGGATCCTCCATTTTCAGCGCATTATCATGCTGATCAGAAGGGTCATCTCCAGATCAGTTTCGCAGGCTGACTTCACAAATAACCCCAAATCATTCTCGACTTTCTTCCCTTTCATCAAAGGTAGGCACAAACAATAACAAAGCCGTGCTCCCATATTCACGCCGATCAAAAAGCTTCAGGTTCTCCAGGGAAAGCGGTTCCATCTCTACAGGGTCTATTTGCACGAATATCCAGGCGTCATAATATAACCAGTCGGTATTGCGGTCCAGAATTTCCAAAGTTTTGACCCACAGGCGTTCATATTGTGGGGGTGCGATATAGAGGAAATCAAAACGTCGGTCAGCTTCCCTTCCCAACACCTGAAATACATTCCCATGCCACACCTGAGCCCCCTCCTCCAGCTCCGTGTGGGCCAGATTTTCGTGAATGGTGTTCACAGCGGCGGGATGAATGTCCACAAAACGGACAAAACGCGCCCCCCTGCTCAAAGCTTCAATACCCACACTACCTGTTCCCGCAAACAAATCCAACCAGGAAGAATCATAAACATAAGGAGTAGCGATATCAAAAACTGCTTTTTTGACCTTGGCCATGACCGGGCGCGTGATATTTCCCGGTACGGACTTCAAACTAAAACCCCCTGCCTTTCCACCGATCACACTTAATTCACCCATGGGCATCCTCTCCGCTCATTCTCCACCCCCGGAACCGGTGATCAAACCGTCCAGAGTATCCAAGACCAACTCCGTTTCGCTGTTCTGATCATGGAGATAATCCTCAATAAAGGGAGATTGCCGGAGGCGCAGGGCCATGGGAGCCACCGCGCGGACGTCTTCCAGGGTGACTTCTTTCCGGGAATCCGCGATCGCGTAAGCCCGGGCAGATTCAAAGAGGGTGATTTCCGCCCGCAGGGAGTCGATTTCTAAGGCTTCAATCAGCTCCAAACCTTTTTGTGCAGCTTGATCAGGTAGTTCCACTTCATTGAGGCCATCCCGACAGGCCTGGATCTCATCCCGCAGCAAGCGCGTCTCTTCCCAATACCGCCCCCAAAACGCCCTCTTATTCTCCTGATAAGCCCGGGAGCGTTGATAAGCGTTTAAGCGATCCGCTTTCTCCTTCAAGCCCTCCACAATAACCCGCAGTCCAAAGCGGTCCATGATCTGGGGTCGTAAACGCCCTTCCTCAGGATTCATGGAGCCAATCAACGTGAAGTCAGAACGATAGGTAGCGGACATGGCGCCGCGGCGGACCGTGTATTGTCCTTGCGCAGCGGCGTCCAGGATGGCATCCACCACCTGGTCCGTCAGCATATTGACCTCGTCCACGTATAACAAATTTCGATCTGCCCTGGATAAAATGCCCCTCTTCAAACGCATCCGATCATGTACTTCCGCCCTGGGGTCCAGCCCGCCGACAACATCTTCCATTGTGGAATTCAACGGCAACTCCACAAGGCGAACCTTTTCCAATCGTGAAAGCGGCTCACCGTGCCCAAATTTTTCCGCACAATCCGGGCAGACAGCGTCCATCCCCCCGGCCTCGACATCCTCTTCCAAGCAGCCGTAAAAACACAAACTTCGTTTGGTTTTCGGCAGGAGATCGATCAAGCTTCTAACCGCCGTTGTCTTCCCGGTCCCCCGCGGTCCGACCAGCAATACGCCCCCCAAATTAGGGTTGACCAGAGAGAGCAGTAAGGCCAGCTTCATCTCCGTCTGGTCCACTAAGGCGAGAAATGGAAAGGGGATGTTCTCAGCGATACCCGCATCCTCCAGTTCCGTCTCCGACACGGCTGACATGCCTGAAGCACGCCTTAAAAGTTCCTGGAGCGAACCGACATTCTTAATCAGCTCGGGTTCCTCAGCGGGGGAAAGGTTCTTTTCTTCATTTTTCATAGCATGATCTCAGCTTTTCAGTTTGAATTCTTGTTAACTATTATAACCGTAAATGGCACCCACCTTCCGATGCCCATCACGCCAGAAATCCAAATAAAGGTATTGTAAATCAAGCCCTGCTTGCCCGCAGCATTGTGCTTCAAGGACACCTCCCTTCATGCAAAAAACATGCTTCCGGGGGCTGCGACCTTTCCAGGCGATTCCACCTCCAAATATCCTGTAAACCACACAGGTCATCAGCACCCGGCAAGAATCTGTAACCGTCAATATCCCATAAAAACCATTTGATATCATGTACCTAAGGACATACCCTTCCAGGAGGAGACCACCATGCTCGGAGCTATCGCAGGGGATATCATCGGTTCTGTTTATGAGGGCAGCCCCATTAAGACCGCTGACTTCCCTCTTTTTCAGGAGGGGTCCCGCTTCACGGACGACACTGTCCTCACGCTGGCAGTAGCCCACGCCATCCTGGAAGACAGAGAATACGGCCAAACCTTGAAGGATTTCGGGCGCAAATATCCCCGAGCAGGCTATGGGGGGCACTTCTACCAATGGATTTACGAAGGTAAAGTCAGACCTTACAACAGCTGGGGGAATGGGTCAGCCATGCGTGTCAGTCCGGTGGGGTTCGCGTTTGATGATCAAGAGAGCGTGCTCAAGGAAGCGGAAAAAACGGCGGAAGTATCCCACAATCACCCCGAAGGGATCAAGGGTGCGCAGGCAGTTGCCCTGGCTGTTTTTTTAGCCAGAACAGGGGAAGAAAAAGAGGTCATCCGGGAGGAAATCAGCGGTCGATTCGGTTATGATCTGGACCGCACCGTGATGAGTATCCGGCCCACCTACTCCTTCGATGTCTCCTGCCAGGGCTCTGTCCCAGAGGCGCTGGTGGCGTTTCTGGATTCTGAAGATTACGAGGAAGCGGTCCGATTGGCTGTGTCTTTAGGGGGAGACAGCGACACACTGGCCTGCATCGCCGGCGGCACCGCCCAGGCCTATTACGGAGAGATCCCAGATTCGATCGTCCAAAATACCCGGGAACGCCTTACACCTCATTTGCGACAGGTGCTGGACCGATTTGAGGGATTATACATGTAAATGTCTCCAGCTGACGGGAATTTCAACTGGATTGAAAGCAAAAAAGACTTC
>Ga0207797_1000005_pt1 | contig 145900 bp, 89 predicted proteins | sample PRCRCaboRojoPR_6_FD_187275 | JGI IMG/M metagenome (GOLD analysis project Ga0207797, IMG submission 187275) | Marine sediment microbial community from Cabo Rojo, Puerto Rico - PR CR 10% Liquid 1 (SPAdes) | ecosystem: Environmental > Aquatic > Marine > Coastal > Sediment | place: Cabo Rojo...
TAGGGCGGTCGCCCTCTATCTCTGATGCCGCGTCCAAGGGCTGAGTCGGGCGCCTCCGCCGGTAGTGGTCGACCACACGCCGGTGGGCGATGGTGAAGAGCCACGCCGAGAACGTACCCCGTTCGCGGTAGCCCTCCAGCCCCTCCAGCGCCTCGGTGAAGATCCGAGAGGTGAGATCCTCCGCATCGGCCTTGCGGCCCACCCGGCTGTAGACGTAGCGGTAGATACGGTCGACGTAGCGCCGGTAGAGGGCGGCGAAGGCGCTTCGATCGCGCCTGGCGGTCCTCACCAGCGCTGCGTCGTCTTGGTCGCTCTTTGCTTTAGCCGGCCTTGCTATCTCCGCTAGCTCCATAAGCTGGCCTGCACTAAGACCCTATTGTAGGGCGGTTTTGCTAACCGCCTGCTCAGGCTCCGCAGTGGGACTGATCTCGTCGGATGGCAAATCCGACCTACATCAACGCGAGCTCATGTAGGGAGATCTTGCTAACCTCCTACCCCTTGGGACTGCTGCTGCTCCCAATTCCTCGCAGCCAGGCTACGGTCAATCAGTTACGACTCGCTGGTGCATCTGATCGGATGATGATTCCTTATGGATCTTCACCAGTGTTGCCGTCGATAGCAGGGCAGTCAAGACGTGAGGAATTACGTACAATCGCGTTCCAACGTCCCCCTCAGGACCGTCTGTCACAGGAACGAGCAGTAACCACAGGCAGATCGGCACCGTCTGCACGATTGCCAGGAGCGCATAGCCTGCTATGCCGATTGCTCGCAGGATCACGTGGGTCAGCGGAACCATGGCGGAGATAACGGACAGTACGCCGGCACCGACGATCCACGCGCCCCACACCCGTGCCTCGACCTCAATGACGGGAAAGGTAATGTAGATGAGGCCGGTGATGACGGACGTGATACCGGTGAGTGCAGCAAGAGAACGACGACTGATCAGCCTCTGAAGACTCTTCATCGCAAGCCTCGACCCCCCGCCCTGGAATGGCTAGTTTGATAACGCAAACACGCTTATCTCATCGAGACGTAGGGCGATCTTGCTGACCGCCAATCTCCCGAAAGGTCCCTCATAGTATATATCGCAGGAGAGTGCCGAAGGTAACATCTTTGAAGTGTCAGAGGGTCGATGTGGGGCGCGATAACCGAAATCGCTGGCCCGGGCTGCGGACAGACGGTCTTCACTATCTGCGGGCACCGCTCTCCGACGACGGGCGCGACGTGGACAGTGGGACTGACAGCGTTGAAAGGGTCTCGGGGTTGAGATGAGCTATTGACGTCTCACCGCACGTACGGCTGCACGACCTCAAGTTCAGGGAATGCTTGATAGTGCTTAGTGTTGAATGTGTAGAGTGGTATGCCTCGCTCTAAAGCCATAGCAGCGATGATACAATCGGGGGCATCGACACCAAATTCGAGGTGATGTTCTACCAACAACCCGAAGCCACGTTCAAAGTCACTGGCCTCCGGCCAAACCACATTGAAACGATGGATGAACGCTTGGACTTGTCTCAGATCCGCCCTATCGCGGCACCCGGCGACCAATTCCATCGCCACGATGCCGGGAATACCAAAAACCCTACCCGCAGATTCACGCAACCACCTGCCGGCGGACGGAAAGCCACGCAGGCAATCGACGAGTACGTCGGTGTCCAGCAGCATCATTCGTCAGAACGCTTCCAGGTTCGTTCGCGAAGCGCACGCGCTAGCGCGGGGCTATCCGGCAGATCCTCTCGCCCGCGCCACATACCGAAGAACTCGGATGACCGCAGGTCACCCAGCGTGCTGCCATCAGTTGCCGCTGTCTCCGGGCCGGCAAACACTACGATGATCTCCGTTGGACCGGTCGGCACGTCTTCCGGAATCTGTAGAGTCAGGGTACGCTCAGGCGTGACCGTTGCTTTGAGTTTCACAAGTCGCATCGTTCTCACCTCCGCCCATATTCTACCACAACCCCGGGGGCATAACAATCGATCAGGGAGATCAGAGTAGTGACGTGTTCCACACACTCATGGCCTCTGGGAGCCCGCAATGAACAACTGATCACGCTGGCGGCCGGGCCTCCTCCATCAGCGCCCGCGATCCTCGCGCAGGAGCGTGGTGCTGTCGGGCGCGCCGACGTCGTCAGGGGCGAAGGAGCGGCGCTCCCGGATCGACGCCAGGCGTGACGCCGACGTGCGTTCGACCTCCTCCACTGCCCATTCCAGCAGGGTGATCACCTCGGCGCTCAGCGAACGGCGCTGGGCGTCGGCGCGCTCCTTCAGGCGTCGGTGCAGGTCCTCAGGGACGTTTCGTACGTACAGAATTGCCACGCCATTCACCTCCACTGGAATCATGCTCTCTTGATTGCATTTTGCAGCAAGAACAGATCAGTGCCATTCCAGGTTGATCGTCTCACAGTACTTTTCTCTGCCGTGCGCTGCCCCCGTCCGTTCAAGGCGTGCGTTGTGCCATCAAGCCTTTGCTCCAAGTCCAACCCCGCGGTACAATCGTTGAAATCAACTGGAGGAACCGTGAAGAAAAGAACCCTACTCTCGTGGAGCAGCGGCAAGGACAGCGCCTGGGCCTTGCATATCCTGCGCCAGGACCCCGACGTCGACGTCGTCGGCCTCTTCTCCACCTATAACCAGGCCTTCGACCGCGTCGCCATGCACGGCGTGCGCATCGACCTGGTGAGCTGGCAGGCGGAGAACGTCAGCCTCCCCATCCGCCTGATCCCCATCCCGCACCCCTGCACCGACGAGGAGTACGCCGCCATCATGGAGGACTTCGTCGAGGGGGCGCGGCAGGAGGGGATCGACTGCTTCGCCTTTGGCGATCTTCTGCTGGAGGACGTGCGTCGGTACCGGGAGGAGAAACTGGCCGATACCGGAATCGAACCCCTGTTCCCCCTCTGGGGCACGCCGACCGGAGAGCTGTCCCGGGAGATGGTGAGCGGCGGGCTGCGGGCCATCGTCACCTGCCTCGATCCGCAGCACCTACCCGAGGAGCTCGCCGGACAGGCGTATGACGCTGCGTTCCTGGATCGGATCCCCGCCGGGGTCGACCCCTGCGGCGAGAACGGGGAGTTTCACACCTTCGCCTTCGACGGCCCCATGTTCCGGCAGCCCGTGGGCATAGGTGTGGGCGAGACCGTATCTCGCGATGGCTTCGTGTTCACCGACCTGCTGCCGGAACAGGTCCCGACGGGGGACGATTGACCCCCGTTACACAGAGCTGCACAGAGGAGGCACAGAGATACACAGAGAAGGACTCTGAGTGCTCTGTGTCTTCTCCGCGCCCCTCTGTGTAACAGACGAAGCGCGCTAGGACACCCCCCGCTCTCCCCCCAGCGCCTTCACTGCCGCTCGCACCGTTTCCAAATCCGGATCCCGCAGCGCATCCTCGGGGGCAGGGCGGTCGTCCAGCGCGATGCACACCGTCCCCTGGCGGCAGGGGATCGCCATATCCACCACGTACTCGCCATTCCCCTCGCGAAGCAGGAACTCCCGTTCCGGATGGAGGTTATCGTCCTTGAGCGTGACGTACAGCCCGTCGTCGCCCGAGACGTAGAGGTCATTGATCTCCTCGGCGGCGATGAACCGATCCCACGTCGATTCGATGAAGGTCACCCTTCGCCACCGGAGGCTCGGGATCGGGTCGTCGAGCTTCATCAACGGGCCGATCTGGAGCTTGTAGTAGGCGTCGTCGGCGCGGGGATGATTATGCTGCCCCGGCAGCAGGTCGCGACGCCGCACCAGCTCGTGTCCCTCGACGGGGGCGTAGTAGTGGATCGCCCACTTCTCCTCACCGAAGGCCTTCGTGAAGTAGAAGGCGAGGACCACGGCCTCGGTGGTGCTGTCCGGCGCGCGCCGCTGGGGGATGCGGTACCAGCCCTCCTCCCGCGCGATGGCGAAGTCCCGGCGGCTGTTCATAATGCCGACGAGCACGCGATCCGATGGGTAGAACATAGCCCACCTCCGGAGCTCTATGGGTGTGTGTCGTTGGGGCGCTGGAGATCGGGAGGATCCCCAGCGCTTTCTCCGTTAGCGGAGCCGCCGCTCGGCGATCTCCCGCAGCCTATTCTGGCCCTCCTCGGAGAGCCCCAGCCTGCCGATCTCGTCCTCCAGCTGCTCCAGCGTCCCGTGCCCACCGACGTAGCCGTTGACCCGCGCGGCGGCGGTGGAGTCCACCAGGTCGTCGGTGTTGGGGTAGAGCGCCTGGAGCTCGGCGGACAGCTCGTTCACGCCGCGGAGACGGTACTTCTGGTGGTAGTCCTCAGCCCGCCAGAACCCGGTGTAGTCGGCGATCTCCGTGTGGATCGTCCGTCCTCTCTCCTCCGCCTCGCGCGCTTTCGTCTCCTCCGCGAGTCTCCGTTGCTCCTCGTCGTGGGTGAAGACAATGGCGGCGTACTGGCGCGAGAACGAGCGCGCCGTTGGATTGTGGTTATTCCAGAAGACCTCGAGCAGCTCCTCGTACGTGATCTGGCTCGGGTCGTAGTCGATCTGAATTGTCTCGCTGTGGTCGCCCAGGCTACGGTAGGTGGGATTGTCCTTCGATCCGCCCGCGTACCCTACGCGGGTGCGGACCACGCCGGGGAGACTCCCGAACCGGGAGTCGGGCCCCCAGAATCACCCCATGGCGAAGGTGGCGGTCTTCGTCTCGCTCGGTGCGTTTGCGTCTAAGGCCGGTATGTCAGCCCTCACCTCTGATCCTGCTTCCGTCGGAACCATCGGTTCCCTCCCTCCCATCGAGATGAAAAGAATCGCCACCACTGCGATCCCTACCAGGCTCGCTGCCAGTGCGACCCGTCGCAAAATCGGACGCGACGCCTCGGATCCGTTGTCCATTCGTACCTTTCAAGGCCCCTCAAGGGCTCGTCAGCCATATCCTCAATCTACGTGATCAATTTTAACACGAGCCGCCACAGGAGCAACTTGATCACGGTTCTAGGGTGCTCGGCTGAACCCAGGTGACCGGCACCTGCCGCAGGCGCCGTCGAGGTGCCGGTCACCTTCACCCACGCCACCAACCCCCACCCCTTGATCCGATACTTTGTGGATCCGTATTGTGCCCCCCCGCCCAGAAAGGGCAGTCCACCGCGCACGCGAGATCATTTCCGCATAGGAACTTATAGAATTCCCCCTTGACACAATGCCCCCCATGTGATATACTTGCCCATAAGGAACCTTAACAATGCCATATTTGGGACGAGCCACGCCCACCTTCCCGAAAGCTACACAGGCGACTCTGTCGAGAAAACGGGCTCCTGATCTCGAGCCTATCTTGACTGGCGCGAGCGCTGCGCAGCTTTCGGGAAGGTTGTCACCGTCCACCGTCCACCGTTCGAAGGAATACTTGTTCCTCAGGAAAAACTTGAGGGTACCAGAAAAAACAATATCGCCCTTCCCGAGTAAACGGTCGAAGCTCATCCTGCTTGGAGCGGGCATGTCCCCTCCTGCTTAGAGCGGGCGTGTCGCCCGCGGTCCCTCCTGTTCAGAGCGGGCAGTTGCCCGCGGCCCCACCTGCTGGGCAGGCGTGTCGCTCGCGGTCCCTCCTGCTCAGAGCGGGCAGTTGCCCGCGGCCCCACCTGCTGGGCAGGCGTGTCGCTCGCGGTCCCTCCTGCTGGGCAGGCGTGTCGCCCGCGGCCCCACCTGCTGGGTAGGCGTGTCGCTCGCGGTCCCTCCTGCTGGGCAGGCGTGTCGCTCGCGGCCCCTCCTGCTCAGAGCGGGCGTGTCGCCCGCGTTTCGCGTTCACGCGCACCACGACCATGTTTGTCAAAAGGCTGGGGGCGTGTTAGAATCGCATTCCTCAACTGGGGGTGGTCGCGTGGGGCTGATCGAACCCCGTTCGCCCCGGTTGAACGAGGCTGGAGTCACGGTCGACACCCGGCAGCGATCCCGGAGTGCCGCCCAACTCGTCGTCAGCCTTCGACACATCATCACGATCTAACGCAACAAGGTTCGCCTAGGAAGCCGCTGCAAGTGACGCATGAGGAGAGGTGCCGATGGACGAGAAGACGCCGGAAAAGCCGACAATCGATGCTGAAGGGAAGGGTCCTGCCTCGACGGGCAAGGAAGCGAAGGAGAATCCAGGAGGTAGTCCGATGGGCAGCGCTGACAGCATGACGTCGAGTTCGCTTCTTGAGCGGGTTGGCGTTCGTGGAGCGATCATGGGAGTCGTGGCCTTGGCAGTGATCGCCGCGCTCTTCGTGCCGCCGGTCTCGCTGCTGGAGCGGTTTGCGATTATCGGGTACGATACCCTCAGCGCGCAGAACGTCTCCGTCTCGCAGCCCGACGGGGTGATGCTCCAGGTCCAACCTGAATCCTTTGAGGGACGCCTACGCGTCCGGCTCGACGCGGTGCCTCGCCTCGCCTTTCTCGAAGGCTCGGCCGGCTCCGATCTGAAGGAGGCAGCTGCGGCCCTGCCCGAGCACCTCGAGGTCAAGAGCCCCTACTACGAAATCGAGGTCCGCGGGGAGTCGACCCAGCCCGTCTGGGTCGACGTAACCGTTCCGGACGACGCCGAACCCTGGGAGACTCTCGATCTCTACACGTGGGACGGTGATCAGTGGGTCTGGGTGGGGAGCGACCTCCACACCGAGGTGACCGATCACGAGTTCCTGCGGGCCGAGGTTACGCAGATCCCGAAGTCGGTCGTCGCGGTCCAGGCGAAGCCGAAGGCGTCGCTGGTCTCGACGTACCTCGATTCGGACGACGATCTGGGCCGCGTGGATCAGTTCGATGCGGTGAATCCAACCGGTCTGCTCCTGGGTACCATGGGAGGGTTCGCCGGTGACGTGGAAAGCTTGACCATTCCCCAGGACGACGCGGGCGTGGCGGTGCTTCCGACCGTGCGCAATTGGGCCCCCGGCGGGAGCGTCAACACGGGACTCCTCTCCGACCTCCTCGACGATGCCGACATGCAGCAGGCTCACATCGACAACATCGTCCAGCTGTGCACCGAACGGGGCTTCGACGGCATTGAGATAGACTACCGGGGGGTGACGCCGGACCAGCGAAGCGCTTACGCGTCCTTCATCGGGGCTCTGGCTGATGCCCTACACGACGCGAACCTGTGGCTGAGCGTAACAATAGAGCGTCCCACGCCCGTGGATGGGAACTGGGATTCGGGCGGCTACGATCTGGCAGCGCTGGGGAAGGCCGTCGATACCGTTAAGGTACCGTTCCCGCCGGATCCCGAGGCCTTCGACGAGGGGGGGGCGGCGCACCGGCTGCTCGACTGGGCGACGGCCCAGGTGACGCGTTACAAAGTGAATATGCTCGTTTCATCGCTGAGCGCGATGACGACCGAGGAAGGTGATACGTACGAGACCGTTTCGTTAGAGGAGGCCCTGGCGCCTTTTGGACAGGTCGAGACCCTGGCCGACATAGAGGAGGTGGAGCCGGAGACCGAGCTGACCTTCGGCCTGTCCGGTTCGCTGATGAGCACCACCCCCCATCAGGACGCGGGCACCTACCGTTTGCGCTACAAGACCGACGGAGGCGAGGCCCGCACAGTCTGGTTGGGCACGCCGACCTGTCTGGCCCACAAGCTGCGCTGGGCGGAGCGGTACCATCTGGGTGGCGTGGCCGTCGCTGACGCCCTCGACCGGGGGAATATGGACGGTGTGAGCGACGTCCTGGCCGGGTACGGCAGTGGGATGCAACCCCCGGCAAGCCAGCCGATGGAGGTGGCGTGGACGGTCCACGGGTCGGACGGCCCGGTGGATGAGGAGACGTCGCCGCTGACCGAATTGTCCTTTAACTGGAAGTCGCCCGAGGAAGCGGGTGAGTTCGAGGTCGGCGCGTCGATTATGGGCACCGATCACGGATCGCTGACGGTCACGGTGGTCGAGCCAGAGGTTGAGGAGCCGTCCGATACGATCACCGAGACGGAGACCCCGACGGATACCGAGGAGACGGAGGGCGACGGCGTGTGTCTCGACGCCACGTTCGTCGCGGACGTCTCCGTGCCCGACAATACCCAGTTCGAAAAAGGCGAGGCTTTTGACAAGACCTGGAAGGTGGAGAACACCGGCACGTGTGCCTGGCCCGAGGATACGGTGGTGGCGTTTGTCGGGGGAGAGCAGATGGAGGCCCCCGAGAGCGTCGACGTCGGCGCGGTGGAGCCGGGCGACGAGAAAGACATCACCGTCTCCATGAAGGCGCCGGCCGAGGACGGAAAGGTCACCGGCAAGTGGCAGCTGGAGTCCGGCGACGACCGCTTTGGTGGCCAGTTCTGGGTCACCATCATCGCCGGGGAGCCTCAGCAGGCAGAGCCGTCGCCCACACAGCCGCCGGCCGCACCGCCCCCATCCAGCACCGGTAGTTTCGAGCTGGGCGGTCACATCCGGGACTGGGGCTTCCCCCACGCCGACAAGATGCACTACGCCGGCATGAACTGGGCCAAGGTCCAGGTCCGCTATCCCCAGGATGCCTCTGGCATCATCGCGGCCTCCCACGCCAATGGGTTCAAGATTCAGATCAGCGGGCTGGGCCCGGCAGAAATGGTCACGCAGCCCGGCTTCGAGCAAGATGTCGCGAACTGGCTGGCGGGCATAGCGGCGGCCGGTGCCGACGCCATCGAGGTGTGGAACGAGCCCAACATCGACCGCGAGTGGCAGATGGGTCACATCAGCCCGCAGGCGTACACCAACCTTCTCTGCACCGCCTACGCGGCCATTAAGAACGCCAACCCGAACACGGCTGTCATCAGCGCCGCGCCGTCGCCCACCGGGTCCTTCGGCGGCGGCTGTCAGCCGAACGGTGGCAACTGCGATGACGTCCCGTTCCTGCAGGGCATGTATAACGCGGGCGCTGCCCAGTGTATGGACTACATCGGCGCCCACCACAACGCGGGTGCGACGTCGCCGTCGGCCCGGACCGGACATCCGGCCGATAACGGCGGGCACCACCATTCCTGGTACTTCCTGCCCCAGACGGAGATCTATTACAACATCTTCAGGGGCAGCCGGAAGCTCTTCTACACAGAGATGGGCTATGCGTCCCAGGAGGGCGTGCCTCCGTTCTCGGATTGGTTCTCGTGGGCCCGGGGCACGGACAACGCGGAGCAGGCGGCGTGGCTGGCCGAGGCTGTCAGGCTGAGTATCAACACCGGCATGGTGCGCTGCATCATCGTATGGAACATCGACTACGTCCGCTACGGTTACGATCCACAGGATGGCTACGCCATCGTCCGCCCTGGTGGCGGATGTCCGGCCTGCGAGTCGCTGCACAACGTGTTGGGGACCCGGTAGGGCGCTGACCGGGCTGATGGCTCGTCGGTCTGCCACTGAGGAACACGAGGGCGAGCGCATCCGAAAGTCTGTGGGAAGTCATTCTACATAACGATAGCTTAAGCGGCAGAGGTTCGGCGGCAGTCAGCATCCCGTCTCGACTGAGCCGAACCTCTTTGCCTGTTTCTTATTGGAGGGCATGTTATGGCTAAATCTTCATCAGGCGGCGTTGGACTGCGCGGTAGAGGTCTCTACATCGCCATCGCAGCCTGGCTGGTTCTGGTGGTCGGCGGCGGGCTTTGTACCTGGTACGGTTGGCTGGGCCCCAGAAGTGAGCGGCCAGCGCCGCAGCCTGAATCGACTGCCATCCCCGCGACTTCGTCAGGGGCTGGTGAGAATGGCGGCGAAGCTCCCTCAGACGAGGAGCCGGGCTCAGCCCCGGAGACGGCTTCCCCGTCGACCGCCGAGCTGACCGCCGTTCCTGACACGCCGACGAGTGGCGCCGAGGGGGCGGAGGATTCGGCCACAGAGGTCGAATCGTTCGGCTATGGCATCGCGGCCAACGGGGTGGGCGGCGGCGATCCCGCCTATTGGATGGGACAGGTGGATAGCCTGGGCCTCGGGTGGTTCAAACAACAGCTCAAGTGGAAGGACTGGGAAGGAACCCCCGGGGAGATGGACTGGAGTGGCTTCGACGCCGTGGTCGATGCCGCCAACGCCCGCGGCCTGAAGGTGATGTTCAGCGTCGTCGATGCCCCGGAGTGGTCGCGGAGCTACACCGATCAGAACACCGAGGGCGCGCCGCCGGACAACCTGGAGGTCGTGGCCGATTTCATGGGCCGTCTGGTGGAGCGGTACAAGGGACGCATTCACGCCATCGAGGTGTGGAACGAGCAGAACCTGGACCGCGAGTGGGACACCGCGGGCGGCGTCAACTCGGAGCGGTACGTCGAGATGCTCCGGCTATCGTATGAGGCGATCAAGAGTCGCGACCCGAACATCATCGTCATCAGCGGGGCCCTCTCTCCTACCGCTGGACGTCAGACCGACCCGAACAATCCAGACCGGGTTATCTGGATGGACGACTTTGACTACCTCGATCAGATGATCGAACACGGCGCCCTCGACTACGCCGACTGCGTGGGAGCGCACCACAACGGGATCAACATGCCGCCGGACGTGGCCTGGAACGAGGGATACAACGATCCGACGGCCCAGTTCCGTGGACCCTTCGACAATCCGCACCATAGCTGGTCCTTCAAATCGACCCTCTGGGGCTACCACGAGCGGATCCAGGCGGCCGGAAGGGACACGCCGCTCTGTGTCACCGAGTTCGGCTGGGCCTCGGCCGAGGGCTTCGATGGCCATCCTCCAGGCTTCGAGTTCGCGCTGGATAACACCCTGGAGGAGCAGGCGCAGTGGAACGTGGAGGCCTTCCAGCTGATGCGCGAGTGGGGGTTCGTCCGCCTGGCGTTCCTGTGGAACCTCAACTACTCTCAGCTCGGATGGGGGCCGGAGGATCCCAATGCCCCGTACGGCATTATCGACCTCAACGGCGCGCCGCGTCCAGCCTTCCACGCCATCCAGGAGATGGAGAAGTGATTTTCGCCCGATGAAGATTTCGTCGAATCAGGACGGGCTTCTGGTCGCGGGCGCCTCTCTCCTGGGCGTATTGCTGATCGTCGGGCTGCTGTGTCTCGCGCTCTGGTTCCAGGCGTGGGGTCCGGGGGAAGCGACCGTCCAGCCGGCGTCACCGACGCCCACGCCTACCTCGTGGCCGAGCCCACGCATGGCGTCCCCCGAGTACGGACTTCAGGCCTACCTGTGGTGGGACGAGGCGATCGCCCGGCGTGATATGGATCTCATCGCCGACGCCGGCTTTGGCTGGGTGAAGCAGAACGTGGGCTGGCGGGACGTGGAGGGGGCGGGCAAAGGGGCGTTCAACTGGTACTTCACCGACCGCATCCTCGATGACGCCGAGGAGCGGGGACTGAAAGTGCTCTTCCGCCTCGACAGTGAGCCGGCCTGGGCTGCACTGGAGAAAGGCGTCCGCTCCCGTAACGGTCCGCCGGAGGACGTGGAGGATTTCGGCGATTTCTGCCACGCCCTGGCCGAGCGGTATGCGGGTCGCGTGGATGCCTACCAGGTCTGGAACGAGCCGAATCTCGCCCGGGAATGGGGTGGATACGCTCCCAGCGCCGCCGAGTACGTCGAGTTGCTCCGCGCTTGCTACGTGGGCGTGAAGACGGCGGACCCTGACGCGTTGGTTGTCTCGGCTGGACTGGCGCCCACCGGGACCGGGCTGCCAGAGGCTATTCCAGATATGGATTACCTGGTTCAGATGTACGAGGCCGGCGCGGCACCATACTTTGACGCGCTGGGTGTTAACGCGCCTGGCTACAAAGCGCCGCCCGAGGTCTCGCCCGAGGAGGCCGCTGCAACGCCGGCGTACGGGGGGCAGCGATTCTTCTGCTTCCGCCACGTAGAGGATTTGCGCGAGATTATGGTGGAGCACGGTGACGGCGACAAGCAGGTGGCGATTATGGAGATGGGATGGACCGTCGATCCCCGTCCCGACTCACCCTACCACTGGCACGCTGTGACGCCGGAGCAGAAGGCCGACTATCTTGTGCGCGCGTTCCAGTATGCGGAGGAGCACTGGAGCCCCTGGATCGGGGTGATGAACGTCTTATCCATCGCGGATCCGCGCTGGACGCCAGAGAGTGAACAGTACTGGTGGGCCGTCACCGACCCGAGCTGGCCGGAGACGAAGGTGCGTCCAGCGTACGAAGCGCTGCGCGCAATGGAGAAGTGATCCCGGAGAAATGGCAAACAGAGGCCGGGCTCCACAGCAGGCTTCAGGATTGAGACGATGTTGATCATCGACGGCTCACACGGCGAGGGCGGGGGGCAGATCCTGCGCACCGCGTTGACCCTGGCGGTGCTCACCGAACAACCCACGCGCATCGAGAATATCCGCGCCGGGCGCGGACAGCCGGGGCTGCGGCCCCAGCACCTGACGGCCGTCCGGGCCGCCGCTGCCGTGTGCGACGCCAGGCTCGAAGGGGACGAGCTCGGCTCTCAGACGGTGGTCCTGGTTCCAGGCGGCACGATCCATCCCGGGGAGTACGTCTTCGACGTGACGGAGGCAGCCGAGGGCGGCAGCGCTGGCTCGGTGGGCCTGGTGCTCCAGACTGTCCTTCTTCCGCTGGCGCTCGCTGAGGGAGAATCCCACGTGGAGCTCCGCGGGGGGACGCACGTGGCATGGGCGCCGTCGGCCTCCTACGTGGAGCACGTCTTCTTGCCCACCCTGGAACGGATGGGTGTGGAGGTTAGAATAGAGCTGGGCCAGTGGGGATTCTATCCAGCCGGCGGAGGGACCATCCATGTTCGATTCCCGGGGCGGAGCGCTCCGCTCCGTCCGATTTCCCTGACCGAGCGGGGGATGGTGCAGCGGCTCTGGGGCATCGCGGCGGTGACGAACTTACCGTCTCACATTCCACAACGGATGGCGAACCGGGCACGAAACGTGCTTGCTGAACAGGATCTGAAAGCGAAGGTAGAGCCACGACGGCTGCGCGGCGTTGGACCGGGGGCGGGGATCTTTCTCTTTGCCGAGTACGAGCACGTGATCGCCGGATTCACGGCCTACGGGCGGAAGGGGCTGCCAGCGGAGCGGGTGGCCGAAGCGGCGTGCGAGGACATGCTGACTCACCATCAGTCTGGAGCGCCGGTCGATCCTCATCTGGCGGATCAACTGGTGCTGCCCATGGCGCTGAGTCAGGGGGAGTCCCACTTGGTCACCTCCGAGATAACGGATCATCTACTGACCAACGTGTGGGCGGTGCGACAGTTCCTGGATTGCCGTCTGAGGGTGGAGGGTGAGCTTGGAGGCGTCGGTACGCTGGTAGTGGAGGGGGAAGGATATGATTGAGATCGTCTTCCTGGGGACCTCGGCGTCGGCGCCGTCGATCCATCGTGGCCTGTCGTCCCAGGTGGTGCTCCATCGGGAATACCGTTTTATGATCGACTGCGGGGAGGGGACCCAGCGGCAGATCCTGCGCAGCGGCCTGGGGTTTAAGCGTCTCAACCGCATCCTGCTCACCCACGGTCACCTGGATCACATCCTCGGGCTTGGGGGGCTCGTCTCCACCTTTGCGCGGTGGGAGGCGATGGAGCGATTGGAGATCTACGGAGGGCGCTGGGCCCTGCAGCGGGTGTATGATCTGATTTACGGCGTCGTCCTCCGGGGGGCTCGCCCGCCGATGGAGATCGACTTCGTGGAAGTAGAGCCTGGTGTGATTCTGGAAGATAGCGAGTTCGAGGTGATTGCCTTCCCCGTCTCACACCGCGGACCGAGTTTGGGGTATCTCTTCCGGGAGAAGTCGCGCCGTCCATTCCTGGCCGACCGCGCGGAGGCCCTCGACGTCCCGCAGGGCCCGGAGCGGAGTCGACTGGTCGCGGGGGAGAGCGTGGAGCTATCGGACGGGCGGGTGATCCATCCGGACGACGTGCTGGGCCCACCCGAGCGGCACGCCTCGTTGGCGCATGTCGGTGATACGGGTGACATCGAGGACCTGGTGGAGCCGGTGAGTGGAGCCGATCTGTTGGTCATCGAAGCCACGTACCTGGAGCGCGACGCCGAGTTGGCGAAACAGTTCGATCACCTGACGGCCGCGCAGGCGGCGAGACTGGCACGGGAGGCGGACGTGCATGAGTTGGTACTGACGCACATCTCGCGGCGGTATCGCGAATCCGACGTCCTCGAGGAGGCGCAGGCCATCATGCCGAACACCGTCGTCGCCCGGGACCTGGATCGCTTCCGGGTGTTACGCGAGGACGTGGAACGGGAGAAGGAATCGCACAACGCGTAGGACATCCGGGGTGGCCGACCAGGGCACCCTTGCTTGTTACGAAGTACGGAGTTAGGAGGAAGATATGCCAGCCCATCGCAAAGCCAGCATTCGAGAGCTATCCTCGGCTGCCCACGAGCTGGGATCCGGCGTCGTCGAGGGAGCTCTCCATCGCGATCCAGAAAACGGAGAGTGGATGGTAGGGGACGTACGGCTGGACGCCTGGTTGGCTCGATACGGCGAGGAGAAGGTCGTTCTGATCGTCACATCGTTGGATGATGATCGCCCGATGCCTCCGAGGGTATGCCGCACCTGCGGCACCGAGTATCGGGGCACCTTCTGCCCGCGGTGCCGGGAAGCGCGTAAGCGGTTGCGGGGATACTGATTTCACACCCGTTTGTGGCAGATCGAGGCTTATAGTACACTGAAGCTCTCTTATTCAGGATTCCAAGGGCGCAAGGAGTGGCTTATATGAAGAATGCGGGTTCATCCACCAAAAGACGTCTGCTCTCCGGGAATGAGGCGATCGCGCTGGGAGCGTGGGAGGCCGGGGTTCGCTACGCCGCTGCCTACCCGGGCACGCCCAGCACCGAGATCCTTCCCGCTCTGGCAGAGTATGCGGGGGTCAAGGCTGAATGGGCGTCGAATGAGAAGGTCGCACTGGACTCGGTTATCGGCGCTTCCTTCGCCGGGGGCCGCGCTATGGCGGCGATGAAACATGTCGGCGTCAACGTGGCCGCCGATAGCCTGATGTCGCTCTCCTACACCGGGGTGGGCGCGGGCCTGGTGCTGGTCAGCGCGGACGATCCGGGGGCTTTCAGCTCTCAAAATGAGCAGGACAACCGGCACTACGCGCGGTTCGGCAAGTTCCCCTGTCTGGAGCCGTCTGACAGCCAGGAGGCGAAGGATTTCACCGCCTTTGCCTTCGATCTGAGCGAGAGATTCGACACACTGGTTATGGTGCGCTCGACGACCAGACTGTCTCATTCCAAGTCGCCGGTGCGGGTCAGTATGCCGGAGGAGCCGCGCGAGTGGGAGCCCCTCCCTCCGTTCGAGCAGAAACAGAAGAAGTACGTGATGATCCCCGCGCACGCCCGGCTCCGGCATCCGGAGATCGAGGCGCGAATGGAGGCAATTGCCGAGTACGCCGAGACGTGCCCGCTCAACCGCGTCGAATGGGGGGACAAGCGTATCGGGGTTATCGCCGACGGGATGGCCTACCAGTACGCGCGGGAGGTGTTCGCGGGTTTCTCGTTCCTCAAGCTGGGGATGGTCCATCCGCTGCCCGAGGAAATGATCCGGGACTTCGCCTCTGTCGTGGATACGCTGGTCGTGGTTGAGGAGCTCGATCCATTCATCGAGGAGCAAGTCCGCGCAATGGGGCTGGACGTCATCGGAAAGCAGGTCTTCCCGAAGACGGGCGAGCTGACGCTGGCCAGGGTGCGGGAAGGGGCGATAAAGGCTGAGCTTCCCATTGATCGAGACGCGCCCTCAGAGGAGCCATCCGCCGAAGGTCTGACTATTCCTGCGCGTCCACCGGCCCTCTGTCCCGGCTGTCCTCACCGCTCGGTCTTCTTCAACCTGCGCAAATTGAAATTGCTCGTTTCCGGCGACATCGGCTGTTACGCGATTGGCGTGCTCCCGCCCTTCGAGGAGATGGATATGCTGATCTCGATGGGGGCCAGTATCGGGATGGCACACGGGGCGAAGCAGGCGGGATCTCCAGATAACGTGGTGGCCACGATTGGCGACTCGACCTTCTTCCACACGGGGTTGCCAGAGCTGGCGAACACGATCTACAATCGGGGCGCCGCCTGCACGATGATCCTCGACAATCGTACGACGGCGATGACCGGAGGACAGGAACACCCCGGGACCGGCATCACGCTCCAGGGGGAGACCTCGCACGAGATCGACATCGAGTCGGTCGTCCGGGCGATGGGCGTGGAGGATATGTGGGTCGTGGACGCGATGGACGTCGAGGGCGTAGAGGAGGCCATCCGTGAGGCCGTCGCTATCGAAGATCGCCCGACGGTCGTGCTGGTCAACGGACAGTGCGTCTTTGTGCCCGGATTCAGACGACGGCCGGTCGCGAGAGTCGATCCAGAGGTCTGCAACGGGTGCGGATTCTGCTTCCGCGTCGGCTGTCCGGCGATCCTGAAGTCGGAAGAGATCGACGAAAAGACGAAGCGGCCGAAAGCGGAGATCGATCCGCTCCTCTGTACAGGCTGCACCGTCTGTCTGCAGGTCTGTCCGCGCGCGGCGATCTACGAGACTGAGACAGAGGAGGCTTAGATGGAGGGTATTATCAACTTTCTCTTCGTCGGTGTCGGCGGGCAGGGCATCCTGACGGCTTCGGATATCGCCGCCGGCGTGGGGCTGGAGGCGGGTTACGAGGCAAAAAAGTCGGAGGTGCACGGTTTCTCTCAGCGAGGTGGGGTGGTGGAAAGCCACGTCCGCTGGGGTGAGGACGTAGGCGCTCCCACGGCGGAGAAGGGGACCGTCGACTTCCTGATCGCCCTCGAGGTGCTGGAGAGTGCCCGTTGGATTGACTGGCTCCGGCCCGAGGGCACGCTATTCATCAATCGTCAGCGGATCGCGCCAATGAGTGTCACCGTCGGCGACGCGGCCTATCCCCCTGAAGAGAGGATTCTGGAAGCTGTCGGCGGGCGCACCGATGACGTGACGGTGGTTGACGGGCTTGGCATCGCCGAGCAGCTCGGGGACGCGCGGATGACTAACACCGTGCTCCTGGGAGCTCTTTCCACGCGGCTGTCGGTGAAGCCAGAAACCTGGCTGGCGGTCATCGAGCGCCGGGTCCCGCCAAAGTATGTCGAGATGAACCGGAAGGCTTTTGAGGAAGGGCGTCGCCATGGATAACATCCGTCTCTTTGTCGCCATTCCACTCCCGGAGTCGCTGTTGAAGCGATTGGCCGATGTCAAGTACCGATTGGAGGGGAAGGTGCCGCGCAAGAGCGTCCGATGGGTGCGCGCGGAGGGCATCCACCTGACACTCAAGTTCTTGGGGGACACGCCAAGGGAGAAGGTGCCAACCATCACGGAAGCACTGACGGTCGTGGGGCGGAACGCACCGCCGTGTACGCTTGTGGCTGAAGGATTGGGCTGTTTCCCCAACCTCCGCCGTCCGCGGGTGCTCTGGGTGGGCGTGAGCGAGCCAACCGGTTGCCTCGAGGCGCTTCAGAAGGCTGTTGAGGAGGCGATGACGTCGCTGGGTTACAAGCCCGAGCGGCACAGTTTCACGCCCCATCTCACGCTGGGACGGGTGCGGCGAGGTACCTCTCGTCGAGATGAGAGGGAGATTGCTGAGACCATTGAGAAGACGAGCGTCGATCAGCTCGCGGAGTTCGCGGCCGATCGCTTTGAGCTGATTCGGAGCGATCTCAAGCCCACCGGGGCCGAGTATACGACGCTGGAGACGTTCCTGCTCCAGGGAGGCCGGGCCTGATGGACCCGGGACTGACGGGGCAGGACACGCTGGGGCCGTTGATTGGGGTCATCGGAGGATCCTCGGCGACGGCTGAGGAGGCGACGCTGGCCGAAGAGGTCGGACGGACGCTGGCGGAGAACGGGGCGATGTTGATATGCGGGGGCCGCGGAGGGGTGATGGAAGCGGCCTGTCGGGGTGCCCGGGAGGCCGGTGGTCTGACCATCGGGATTCTTCCAGGCACTGATCGAAGCGCAGCGAATCCGTACGTGGCGCTTGCGATTCCCACGGGCATCGGCTACGCGCGGAACGCCATCATCACTCGCTCGGCCGAAGCGGTGATTGCCATCGCCGGGAGCTTCGGCACGCTGAGCGAGATCGCGTTCTCGCTGGATTTCGGAACGCCGGTGGTCGGGCTTAGAACGTGGAAAGTCGAGCGAGAGGGACATCCGGCCGCGTCGATCGTCTACACGGAGGGCCCACAGGAGGCGGTCAGGAAGGCCCTGGCGCTCGCACGCGGTTCAGAGTGATCAGGAATTCCGAGAGGTCGATGTGCGAAGACCGGTATTGAGTGCCCAGGCTGACGTTGGCGTCTCGGTGGAAGAGGCGCGGGACTGGTTCCTGTCTCTCAAGGAACACCCAGAGCGTTACCAGTTCGATACTCACGAGGGATTCCAGTTCGTCGATGGCGCGTTTGGTGAGGTTGGTGCCCGTTTCAAGACGCGAGAGGCGTTCCTCTTCATCAGGATCGAGCTTCTGTTCGAGCTGACCAAGGTGAGTGAGACCGCGTTCTGGTTCCGCCTGGTCCGTCCCGTCTCGATGGAGATATGGGGCAGATTCGACATTGCCGCGGCGGAAGACCAGGGGACCCGGCTGTCCCTCGACATCGGATCTGACACCAAGGCCGGTCAGCTGATACTACGCTGCTACCCGGTGGCTGCCGCTGTCCATCGGCAGATCCAACGGGAGGTGCGTCACATCAAACAGTCGATGGAGCGGACGTTCCGCACCTGACCTGGGTTGTACACTCCGAGACTACTGGGCACCCGGCCGCTTATTCGATGTAGCCCAGCGCCCGCAACCTCTCGGAGATCTCCTCATCGTCGAGGCTCACTCTGCGCGCTGATTCCCAGTTAGCTGGTCGGCGCGCTTCGGCGTCCTTGATGAAGCTGTTCAGAGACTCTTCCAGCCATGTCGCCTTGTCCGGGTACTCGCTGAGGAGATTCCGCGTCTCCCCCGGGTCGTCGATCACGTCGAACAGTTCATCGGGTTCTTCGCCGACGGTGATCAGCTTGTGGCGCCCTCCGTACGCTGCTCTTCGCATCGACCGACAGCGGAACGTGTCGATGGCGGCCGGGTTCTCATTCTCCATCAGCGTCAGCAGGGTGTCTGGTGTGTACGCTTCCGCAAACACTGCGTCTTCCTGCGGGGCGGAGCCGTTGAGGGCGCGGGTAAGGGTCAGTCCTTCTACGTCTATCGGCGCCTGGTCTGATTCCTCCCCGTTCGGCGTGGCGGCTACGGCTTCGAGTATCGAATGGAAGACGCGACGGGTAGAGACGGTGGATGATACTCGCTCTCCTGCCGGATAGAGCCTGGGATAGCGCACGATCAACGGAACACGCACCAGATCATCGTAGGCGACGAGGGAATGGCCTACGAAGTCGTGGTTGTTCAACCCTTCGCCGTGGTCTGAGGTGATGATGACTACCGTGTTGTCGCGGATCTCCGGCTTGTTCAAATCCTTCAGCAAGCGCCGCAATAGGCGGTCCTCATAGGCCACCTCCGCGTCGTACAGGTCGTTGAGCGTGCGGTCGCTCAGCTCGCTGAGGGGCTCGGTGAGGGGGATCATCCAGCGATAGTGCTCCATGTTGTAGTTGCGCATGAAGGCTTGCGCCTCGTGGTCATCTTCGTAGTATGGGGCGAACTTCTGGATGAAACGCGCTGGTGGCCGGTAAGGAAGGTGAGTCTCCATCAGGTTGATGAAGGTGAATAGGGGGCGATGGCTGTCGCTTCGACGATGGGCACGAAGATAACCCACCACGTCGCGGAGCGACCGTTTCGTGTTACCCTTAAAATTGACGCTGTCCTGCCACAGCGGCACAATGAGCGGGTGCATCGCGATTCGCAGCAGGAGGCTGTTGTGAGCGAACTGGTTCTGGAGTGGTGCGGTGAGGGCGCGCATCACGCGGGTATAGCGTTCAAGAAGCCGTCCCAGGATCTTGGGGCGTGACTGGGAGATATCCGGATAGTTAGGGACCGCACCCCCGTAGTTGTAGAATTCCTCAAATCCGCGATCGAGCTCGTTGTCAACGACGCCCAGCAGAGGGTTGTTGCAGAAGCCTGCCGTTTTGAAGCCTTCGTCGTGCAGCAGCTCAGCCAGCGTCACCAGGTCTTCCCCGAGTGTGTCGTAAATCTGAGTCGTCATGTGGGTCGTCGGGTACTCGCCGGTGAACAGAGATGCGTGGGATGGGATCGTCCACTGTCCTGGTACGACGGCCCGCTCGAAGAGCGTGGCCTCCTCCGCGAACGCGTCGATGAAGGGTGTTGTCTCGCGCTCATAGCCGTAGCACGACATCCGATCTGCGCGCAGGGTATCGAGGACGATCAGTACGACGTTCGGCTGCGATGGTTTTTGCTGAACGTTCATATCTCTAAACAGAACTCCTAACTGGGATGATTAAGCTCGACGTCAAAGTCTCATTCTGCGTCTCAAGCGAGAACGCTAGGACTCCTCCGATTCCAACTCCGGCTGATTTCGACGCAGAAGGTTAAGGTTGAGAAACTGCGTGGATGGGGATTCCTGCGCCTTCTCCGCTGCGATGGTGCGCCGGCGGTACGGGAGGTTAAGTAGAACAGAGATCAGCCAGCTGACCAACCAGCCGAAGAGCGCGATCGCGCCCAGGCCCGCCAGCTGGGCGACTATCTGACCGCGGCCGTCTCCGAGGAAACCGGCGGCGGGTATGAACCCCGTCACCCCCTGGCCGAGCACGGTATGGTACTCCACCGGGCCGATTCCGTTCCACCCCTGTCCCCAGCGACCATCGGCGAACAGGGCCACCGCCACCAGCCCCCAAGCACCTGCGGTGCTGCCTAAAGCGATGGTCGCGGTGGCGTCGGGGAGCCGCAGCAGCCGCTCGACGGCGTAGACGCCCAGGGGGAGAAGAAACCCGGCTACCATTCCGACTACCAGCGCTGCCCATGGTGGGACAAAGGGTGCACCGGCAGAGATGGCGACGAATCCGGCTGCTGTCCCTCGTGCTGACATCAGGGCGTCGGCGGAGCCCGTGGTAAACCAGCAGTAGGCCTGGACGACAAGGGTGGCACCAGCGCCGGCGAGCAAGCCATTGACTGCGATCCGCGGCGCGTTCAACTCGGCCCCGATGACGTGGAAAGGAGCACTCAACGACCAGCCCAGCCAACCGAGCCCAAAGAGCAGCGACCCTAGATTCGCAAGGAGCGGAAAATGGGCGGGGGGCATCTCTTCCGGTTCGTCGGGTGAGCCGGGCGGCAATCGGAGGCCCAATCCCGTCAGCGCCCCAAGCGCTGCAACCCCGCCCAACAGGTAGACGACGCCGGATCCACTGTGATCCACGAATCCGTGTCCCCTCCCAAGGGTAGACCCCAGGTTCGCCAGCCATCCACCGCCCCAGGCCCAACAGGCGGCCAGGGGGAAGAGTCCTCCTCCAGCGAGGAGCCCGGCGACGATCAGCTGCCAGCCGTGTGCTTTCCCGGATAGGCTTAGAACGGTCAGGAGAACGACCGACGTCACCAGCGGCAGATAGGTGAAGAAAAGGGCGAAGACCTCGGCGGTGCTGGCATCTCCGGCCAGGAAGAAGCCGGACAGGCCGACGAGCCCCCATGCGAGGCCACTCTCGCCGGCAAAGAGTCGCGTCAGACCTTCTAAACCGGGCTTATCACTCATCAGGCCGGCCCCGCCCAGATGGAAGGCGAATCCAACGGCGAAGTACCCCAGGGTGCCCAAGGCAAGAGCCAGGGCTCCCACTGTGGACGTTCGACGCGCTCGGTTGGGCTCCATCCCGCCCCACGCCAGAAGGAAGAGTCCGATAGGAATGAGGTACCCGAGGAGCGCGGGCAGCCACGTTTCGATTGTCATAGTTGGTCCCTTACGGTACAATGGAGCACGCTCAGATTGACCGGCAGACTGAACTCAGAACCAGTGATCCTGAAGCTGTTCCCCAAGCGTCCAGCATTCTATCTTACCAGACTCTATTGTTTTGCCAAGTATGAAGAGTCATCCCTCTCCACGGCTGCTTGCCGATTGTATGCTGGGCAAACTGGCCAAGTGGCTCCGTTTGCTCGGCTACGATACCGCCTACGAGAATGACTGCAGGGATCACGAACTGGCTCGGCGCGCGCGGGCTGAGGGGCGCGTTCTTCTCACTCGGGACCGCGAGCTGGCCCGTCGGCGCGGCCTGGAGACTCTGTTGATCCAGTCGGAGCGGCTGGAGCAGCAGGTAGAAGAGGTGCAGAAAGCCCTGGGACCGCCACCTGAGCCTTCTCTTTCGCGATGCTCTGTGTGCAACGTCGTGCTCCGGGACGTATCTGCGGACGAGGTGGCCGACCGAGTGCCTCCTTACGTGCTTGAGACGCACACGAAGTTTCGTCACTGTCCGGGGTGTGGCCGGGTGTACTGGTCCGGGAGTCACGTCCAACACATGACCGAGCAGCTGGAGGACTTCGATCTGTCGTGAGCACACTTGTTCTAATTCATTGGCAGCACGATTGGAGTACGGTATAATCTTTTCTAAGCAGAGTCGTTTGCGTTCGTCTCCCGGATGAGGGGGCGATGCAACTGAGAGGTTTTCTTGGATCTTCAGAGAGTCGCTATTCTCTATAACGCCCGGATTCCGCGGGCACGTTCCCTGGCGACAGAAGTAGAGGAATGGACGGCGCGGCGCGTGGATCGTGCCCAGGTGTGCGCGATCGATGACGCATCCGACAGACTTTGTCTTCCAGAGGTTGATCTCCTGGTGACACTGGGCGGTGACGGCTCGATCCTCCAGGCAGCCCGGCTGGCGGCCCCGCACGACGTGCTGATTCTGGGTGTGAATCTGGGTCGGGTTGGATTCCTCACGGAGGCGGAGACGAGTCAATGGGAGGACGTGGTGTCTCGCACGCTGGCCGGGGACTTCTGGGTTGAGGAGCGAATGATGATTCGGGTGTTGGCCCAGCGGGGCAAGGAGACGGTTGCTGAGGTTGAGGCGCTGAATGACGTGGTTGTAGGTCGCGGCGCCAGGGGACGCGCTGTTCACCTACGCGCTGAGGTGGACGGTGGCGAACTGGCGAGCTACGTGGCTGACGGCCTGATCGTCGCCACGCCCACGGGAAGCACCGCTTACGCCCTGGCGGCTGGTGGACCAATTCTTCCTCCCCAGTTGCGGAACATCCTGCTGGTGCCGGTTGCGCCACACTTGAGTATGGAGCGGCCGATCGTGCTGGCCGAGGGCGTCACCGTGCGGATTATGGTGGTCGGTCGTCGACCGGCGGTTCTCATGGTCGATGGGCGGGCCGAGGCAGAGCTGGAGAACAGGGATAGTGTGCAGGTCGACGCGAGCCCGCACGTGGTCCGCTTCGCTCGGGTGCGGGAGCGTAACTACTTCTACAGGACCCTGGTCAGCCGACTGGTGCCCCGGAATGAGAAGTAGTCGGAAGACGGCCAGATATGGATAGGCGGATGCGTTTACTTTTCCCCGTAGGGGACTAGGCGGAACTGAACGATGGACGAAGTTTCAACCTGTGTCAACCACCCTAACGTCGAGACACGCCTACGCTGTAACAAATGCGGGCAGCCGATCTGCGGAAAATGCGCAGTGCGCACGCCGGTCGGGTACCGGTGTCGTGACTGCGTCAACGCGCAGCAGCGGGCGTTCTATACCGGCTTCAAGCCCAGTCATTACGTGGTCGCCGCTGTTGTGGCGCTGCCGCTATCGTTGGTCGCCGGTTGGCTTATCCCGCAGCTGGGATGGTACACGATCTTCCTGGGACCAGTGGTCGGCGGTGGCATTGCCGAAGCGGCGCGCTGGGCGATTAAGCGGAGGCGGGGTCCGTACACGTGGCTGGTCGTGTGCGGCAGTATCGTCGTCGGGGCGCTGCCGACGCTGCTGTTATCGGTCCTTTCATTCATTGGGCTCGCAGCCGGGATCTCGGGTGTGGGGAGGTATCTGGTGGGTGGAATTATGCAGTTGCTCTGGGTGGCCGTCTATCTAGTGACGGCGGTGGGTGCCGCTTACGCCCGACTGCGGGTCGGGAAGCGGGTCTAGGAGGCACCGGGTGCTGCTAGAGCTGCGTATTCGGGACTTCGCCATCATCGATGCCCTCGAGCTACGCTTCGATCCGGGCCTGGTGGTCCTCACTGGCGAGACCGGTGCGGGCAAGTCGATCATCGTCGACGCGGTGGAACTGGTGCTCGGCGAGTGGGCCGACAGCACGGTCATTCGCGCGGGGGCGGACCGAGCGCTGGTCGAGGCGGTCTTCCGCCTGGAAGAGGACCAGCAGGCCCGAATTGCTCCGATGCTCGAGCACGAGGGACTGGAGAGCGACAATCCTCGTCTGCTGCTTCTGGGGCGCGAGGTACGGTTGAACCGGCGGAACATATGCCGGGTGAATGGACGGACGGTCACGCTGCAGATGCTGCGGGAGGTGACCGAGGGATTGGTCGACATCCATGGCCAGAGTGAGCATCTCTCGCTGCTGCGCGTTCCTGAGCACGTGAAGCTTCTGGATCGGTATGGGGAGCTGGGAGACCTGCGGGATGAAGTAGCGGGGGGCGTGAAGCAGGTGAGGCGAGTGCGCAGGGAGTTGGACGGGTTGAAACAGGACGAGCGAGAGCTGGCTCATCGCGCCGATCTGCTGAAGTTCCAGATCGACGAGATCACGTCAGCGGCGCTGGAGCCCGGAGAGGAGGCGGCGCTCCGGGAGGAGCGACCGCGGCTGGCAAACGCGGAGCGCCTGGCAGAATTGACGCAGGAGGTGTTGTTTGCGATTGAAGAGGGCGAGCCCCAGACGCCATCGGCGATGGACTCACTGGGCGGTGCTCTCCGCTCCCTGGCCGAGGCTGCACGGGTCGACCCAGCGCTGGAAACCGTCCTGGAGGAGGCCGAAAGCATCAGCTTCCAACTTCAGGAGCTGGCCAGACAGCTGCGCGACTACCAGGCTCAGGTAGAGTATAATCCTCAACGGTTTCAGGAGGTCGAAGATCGTCTGGCTCTGATTCGACGGCTCGAGCGGAAATACGGCGAGACGGTCGAGGAGGTACTGGCGTACGCTGAGGCGGCTGAGGATGAGCTGGATGCCATCACGCACAGCGACGAGCGGATCGTGGAACTGGAGGCGGAGGAAGCACAGCTGCTGGCGGAGCTGGGCCGACGGGCCCTGGAGCTTTCTGAGAGACGACACGCGGTGGCCCAGGAGCTGGCGCGGCGCGTTGAGCGGGAGCTGGCGGATCTGCAGATGGAAGGCGCCCGGTTTGGCATGACGTTCGAGCGGCATCCGGACCTGGAAGGAGTTCCCCTGCCGGCTTCGACGTCGAGCCTCATCTGCCGGGTTTCGGGATCCGGCGTCGATGAGTTGGAATCCATCGACCCGGATGAACCGCCACGGGTGGCGTTTGATCAGTCGGGCGTTGATCGCGTGCAGTTCGTCGTCTCGGCAAACCCGGGAGAGCCGCTGAAGCCGATGACGAAGATTGCCTCCGGGGGGGAGACGTCCCGTTTGATGCTGGCGCTGAAAGCGGTTCTCTCGCGAGCCGATGAGACGCCGACTCTGATATTCGACGAAATCGACCAGGGCATCGGGGGACGCGTGGGGGCGACCGTCGGGGAGAAGCTGTGGGAGCTGGCGGCCGGTGCGGGTGCGGCGAGCTTGCAGCATCAGGTGCTGTGCGTGACGCACCTGCCCCAGCTGGCCGGCTTCGGGGACGCACATCTGCGGGTCGAAAAACAAGTCGAGCGATCTGACGGAACCGAGCGAACCGTGACCCGCATCAGGCGTCTGGGCGATGGCGAGCGGGTGAAGGAACTGGCCCAGATGCTCGGGGGCACGGGAGAGGCTGCCTATCGGAGCGCGGAGGAGATTCTGGAGCAGGTGGCAGGGCGGAAGGCGCGAAGACGAGCGGAAGCGGAGGATGAGAGGCGGGTAAGGACGTGACGGAGGCAGGCGCGGATACCCGGTACCGACCGCGGAGGACGCTAAAGATGCTCTGGCGGGCGGTCTTCTGGGTCTCTTTCCCATTTGGTATCCTCTCCTTCGTGCTACCTATCTACGGAAAGGAGTTGGGGGCCTCAGCGCTCCAGGTCGGAGGTCTCTTCTCAGCACTCTCCCTGGTGCCGCTGGTGGTGCGGCCTTTCCTCGGGCGGGCTCTGGATCGCTGGGGGCGCCGACCTTTCCTCTTGCTGGGACTGTCGGGTTACGCCGCTGCCACGGTTCTCTTCTGCGCCGCCGACACGGTTCGGCTGCTGACGGTGGCCCGATTTGTGCAAGGGATGGGCCAGGCATTCCTGTGGATTTCCGCTTACACCATTGTCGCCGACTTGGCAGAAGAGGACGGACGCGGCCAGGGTTTTGGAAGTATCGACGAGGCGGTCAACCGGGGGGCTCTGATCGGTACCACGGCCGGGTTCACTGCCATCTTTATGCTGGAGAATCTCGATCTGGGATGGCGGCAGATCTGGTTCTTGTTGTTCGCAGCCTACACGGTGCCGGCGTTAGTCTCGTTGTGGGCCGGGTGGCGCGGCGTAAAGGAGACGCTTCCCAGGACAGCTGATAGGGCGGGCACGTCAGGGGAGGGTCGCTCGCTATCGCGCCAGCTTATGGCATTGATGGGCATCGTCTTCGTTACGGCGGCCTCGAAGGCGATGATCTGGCCTCTATTGATGATCTTCCTTCAGGACAAGCTCGCTGCTGACGTGGGGGCTCTGGCGATTGCCTACGTGCCGGCGGCGGTGATCAGCTCTTTCCTTCCCTCCCGGATGGGGCGCATAACTGATCGGCTCGGTCGGAAGGGGCCGATGGTCGCTGGGTTGGTCGTCGGTGCTCTGGCCTCGGCATTGGTTCCGCACGTCCCCGGCGTGGTCACGCTGGCGGCTCTGTGGGCGGTCGAGTCCCTCGGCTACACGGCGTCGGTTCCCGCGGAACGGGCTTTCGTCGCCGACATCGCTGGGAAGGACATTCGTGGTACCAACTACGGCCTCTACACCTTCGCGCACTTCCTGGGCGCGACAGTGGGACCGCTGGTCGGCGGTTGGTTGTATGATCACGTCGGTCACGCCACGCCTTTTTACCTCAACACAACGATCCTCGTTCTTGGAGCGGTGCTGGTGACGCTGGTTCTGCACGAGCCGCGAGTATCAAAGGTCGAGCCAGCAGCATCCGCGGTTCAGCCTCGCTTATGATCCCTCAGAAGCTATCGCTGACCAATTTCATGTGCTATCGAGAGGCGGCGTTGGACTTCTCCGGCATCCACGTCGCCTGTCTGACCGGTGAGAACGGTGCCGGGAAATCGGCGCTATTGGATGCTATCACGTGGGCGCTATGGGGGAGCTCACGCCTGGGGGCCCGCGGGGATGACGATTTGGTCCGCCTTGGCGAGGACAAGATGCAGGTGGCGTTCACGTTTAGCCTTGGGGGGCAAGCGTACCGGGTGCTCCGGCGCCGTGAGGTGGCTAAGTACAGCCGCACATTGCTCGACTTCCAGGCGGACGACGACGGGCACTGGCGTTCGCTGGTGGAAGGAGGCGTCCGCGCCACCCAGCGGAAGATCGAGAACGTCCTGCGACTGGATTACGGCACGTTCGTCAACTCGGCCTTTCTGCGTCAAGGTCGCGCCGACGAGTTTACGGTGAAGACCGCGGCTGAGAGGAAGCGGGTGCTGGGCGATATCCTGGGACTGGATCGCTGGTCGGTGTATGAGGATCGGGTCAAGGAACGCCAGAGAATGGTTGAGGCTGAGATGGAGGCGATCAAGCTGCGGCTGGATGAGATCCAGACTGAGCTTGGACGCCGCTCCGAGTACGAGGCTCAGCTTGAGGCGGCTCAGGCGGCAGTGGATGAACTGGCTGAGAGACTCGAGGAGGCGCAGCGAGACTACCAGCGAATCGAGGCGGCGCGGACTGAGCTCCGACATCTGGAGATGCAGATCGCCGACCAGATTGGACGGGCCGGGAAGGCAGAGGAGGAGCTGACGAGCGTGCAGGAAGAGCAGGCCGAGCGCGGGAGGCGTCTGACCGAGTACGAGCAGCTACTGGCCCACAGGGAAGAGATAGAGGCTGGCTACCAGGCCTACCGGGAGGCCGTTGGACGCGAGCAGAAGCTGGGGGCCCGGCTCCGCCAGTCGGTGGAGCTGGATGAGCGTCGACGGGAGATCGAATCGCAGATCTCAGAAGCGCGGCATCAGCTTGAAGCGAAGCGGAAGGTAATTGGAAAGCGCATTGATGAACTGAAGTCTCGTCTTCCCGGCGAGGCCTTGTTGGAGGAGCTGGACGAGGTAGAGGCTCAGCTCGATCATCTGGATCGGCTTTCGGAGAGTCGAGAAGCTGCTAAGAGTGATCTGGCACGGATTGCCGAGGAACGAGCGGCGCTACAGGCGCGGAACGAGGGGCTACGGCGAGAGATGGAGGCTCTGAAAGAGAGAATTGAGCTTCTCAGAGAGGCCGATGCTCGATGTCCTCTGTGTGAGCAACCGCTTACCGGAGAGCATCGGGTCGAGCTCTTACGTCAGATCGAAGGCGAGGGGAAAGCGAAAGGCGACGCTTTCCGGGCGAACCAGGCGACGATGGAAGACCTGGTCGACCAGGCGTCGGCGCTGGAACGGGAGATTGCCAGGAGCGACCGCGAGCTGAGCGAGCTGTCGCCCTTGCAGCGCCAGGAAGCGGCGCTGATCGAGCGAGTCGAGCGAGGGCGTGAGGCCGCCGCGGAGCTCGAGGAGGCGCGGGTAGCGCTGGTGCGGTTGGATGAGCGATTGGACGATGAGGACTACGCCTCAGACCTCCGGGCTGAATTGAGGCAAGTACTGCAGGAAGCGGAGGAGCTGGGCTATGATTCGGAGGCTCACGAGGAAGCGCGGAAAGCAGTGGCTGAGGGGCAGGTTTTCGCCGAACGGAAGGCCAAGTTGGAGACAGTCCGGGAGAGAATGGAGGAGGAGCAGGCCGGGCTTGAGCGACTCTCGGAGGCGGAGGAGCGATGGGAAGAGGAGCTGACATCGGCTCTCGAACGTCGTGAAGCTCTCGAGGAGGAGGCCGAGGGGCTTCGTAAGCGGCTGGAGGGTGCTCCATTGGTGGAGGAAAAGCTACAGGAGATGCGGGGGAAGGAGGCGCGAGCCCGTCAGCGGTTAGGTGCGGCGCAACAGCGCCTTGCGGCATGTGAATCTCTTGAGCAGCAGCTGGCGGATAAGCTGGAGCGGAAGGAGACCCTGGTCGAAAAGCAGGCGATTTACGACGAGCTGAGGACGGCCTTTGGCGTGCAAGGGGTGCCGGCGATGATCATCGAGGCGGCAGTCCCGGAGATTGAAGCGGAGGCGAATCGCCTGCTCTCGCGAATGACCAACGGACGGATGCACCTGCGCTTCGATACTCAGCGCGAGACGAAGGCGGGCGAGGTTCGAGAGGCGTTGGAGATACAGATTTCGGACGATCTGGGTACGCGACCCTACGAAAACTACAGCGGGGGGGAGCAGTTTCGGGTCAACTTCGCCATCCGTATTGGTTTGTCGAAGCTGCTGGCGCGACGCGCCGGCGCGCAACTGCAGACACTGGTTATCGACGAGGGCTTCGGGACGCAGGATGCCCAGGGACGGGAGCGACTGGTCGAGGCAATTAACACCGTTCAAGATGATTTCTCTCGTATATTGGTAATCACACACATAAACGAGTTGAAGGACACTTTCCCCGCGCGTATTGAGGTGACGAAAACCCCAGAAGGTTCCAAAGTCGAGCTTTTCTAGCGTCGTAGAGACGCTGGGAGGCGCACCTGCGTGAGGCTCCGCCGACAAACGTCCGGCGGTCTGCTGATATGTAGGCTCCGGGTCAGATCGGACGGTCTTACCGTTCTCGGATGCACGACAGTGACCGGCACTGGCTTAGGGCTTGCCTGCGCAAGCTAATCGTACGCTGGCTTAGCTTCGCACGCAGCTTAGCTTTGCAAGCTTGACAATGCCGGCTCAAACCACTGCGCTTCGGCGCTAGGAAAGGTGCCGGTCCCCTTGGACTCGGGTGCGGGGAGTCGCCGGGCGGCGCGCCCGGCTCGAGCACGAACGTGTGGGGGGGTGGTTGACTTGTCGGCTGGAGCATGTATAATCCGTTGACTCGACGTTCACTGATCAAGCCGCTTTCCTGACCGCAGGAGGCACGCATGGCCCTTAAAGGCAACCTACGCGATTTCAGCATTGTCCAACTGCTCAACTTGATTAATCTGGCTCGAAAGACGGGCACGCTTCGAATTGAGAAGAGCGATGAGCAAGCCCATCTCGGGTTCAAAGAGGGGAAGCTAGTGTCCGCGACGGTTAACGGTCACGGTGGTGATTTGGCTGCAGCGCTTCGACGAAGCGGTATGATCACGGAGGAGCAGGCTCGCACAATCAAGTCTCGAGCTGGCGGGAGGAGTGACAAAGAGTTGGGTCTATTATTGGTCAACGCCGGCTACGTGAGCCAGAATGACATCCTGAAGAGCATGCGGTCGCATATCCTGAACAATGTCTATCCCCTTTTCACCTGGTCAGAAGGCTCTTTCCGCTTCGAGTCGGGACCACCGGGGAACGACGGTGCGATCACGGTACCGATCGATCTAGAGAACGTGATCATGCAGGGCACCCGACGCCTAGAGCAATGGGAGAGATTGCAGGAGGAGCTGCCAGATCTAGACGTGTCGCTCAGATTCGCTGACCGTCGTCAGGCTAAGCTTCGTGATATCAACCTCAACGTTGAGGAATGGCGCGTGATTTCCTTCATCAATCCGCGCAACACGATTCGCCAGATTGCTCAATACAACAATTTGAGTGATTTCCAGATTCGGAAGATCGTATATGGCCTGCTACAGGCGGGCCTTGTGGAGATCCTCCGACCGGAACCTGAGGAGGAACCTCGACGGGCTGAAGCGGAAAAGAAGACTGCCAAGAAGGATCGGCGTCCAGATGTCAAGCGGAACGTAGTTATGAGACTCATTGACCGGATCCGGGAGTTGTAGTAATGCAGACTGTCAAGATCGTTGTGACCGGGCCCTTTTCGGCCGGTAAGACCCAGTTCATCCAAACAATAAGCGAGATAGACGTCGTCGAGACAGAGAGGAAGATAACGCGAGCAGAGGAGCGTATCAAGGCTCAAACCACCGTAGCGATGGACTTCGGACGCATTACCGTGGACGAGGATCTGGTGCTGTATCTGTTTGGCACGCCTGGTCAGCGTCGCTTCGATTTTATGTGGGAAGTTCTCTCCGAGGGGATGCTCGGTTTCATCGTCCTCCTCGATAGCGTGCGCCCTGAGACCTTTCGAGAGGCCCGGGAGATCTTGGGTACCTTCCGTTCCTATGCCTCTGTCCCCTACATCGTGGCCGCAAACAAGCAGGATGTCGATGATGCCTGGTCCCCGGAGGATCTGCGTATTGCGCTACGAATCCCGGAGGCGGTGAGCATGGTGCCGTGTGTGGCCACCGAACGGAGCAGCGTCAAGGAAGTGTTGCTCGAGTTGCTGTACTCGATCCTCGAATTGATGGAGGAGGAAGATTAAGGGGGCAGAGTGCCCCTGATGGACGCTTGCGGATGCTGTTGATGCGGTCAACGGTTTACCGCGATGTCAAGTGTCTTTTTGAGCGGTCGGACCAGACTCGCGAGAGGTTCGGCCGCTGTTCGTTGCAAGGGCCTTAACTACCTTTTAACACAACTGCAACTGACTCCTCGGTTAGCTTGATGTATGATAGGATTTGACCTGGCGGTTGTTGCGCTGCCGTGGACGGCGAGTGTGCCTTGCAACAGGAGGATATGGAGGCATTCGGAGCGGAAGCCTAGAGACAGGGTACGGCTTATCAACGAGAGCCCGTAATTTATGAGCTCCATGGTCACTGACCGAGGAATAGTCCACTACGAAGTCTATGGTCAAGGACCTCCTGTGATCCTGTTGCACGGCTGGCTGGAGTCGTGGGATCACTGGCGAGGCACTATGGAATCCCTGGCCTCCAACCATAGGGCCTACGCACTCGATTTTTGGGGGTTTGGCGACTCCGGAAAACGAGGCGTGGGCTACACGGTCCAGGACTATATCGAGATGGTGGACCAGTTCATGGAACGTCTGGGAATCTGGTCCGCGTCAATTCTAGGGCATTCAATGGGAGGAACCGTGTCGCTCGGTCTGGCTCTGGAATGTCCCGAGCGCGTCCAACGGGTGGTGGTCGTGGGGTCCCCCGTTCAGGGTGAGGGTTTGGCTCTGTTCTTGCGGCTGGCGGCTCGGCGCCTGCTGGCGAGCTTGGCGTATCGTTCGCCTGGTCTCCTGCCTCTCGGCGTGAGACTGTTTTCTCCCCTCCTGGCACGAGATTGGAAGACCTGGTACAGAATGTTTGAGCGTGATCTTTCGCGCACAACTCTGGAATCTTTTCACCTCAGTATTGCGTCCTTGCATAAGACTGATTTGAGCTCCCGACTGAGCGATATTCGGATGCCGACGCTGGGCATCTATGGTCAGAGGGACCGGATCGTGGACCCTGGTCAGGGTGAGGTCCTGGCTCGAGGAGCGCCTCAGGCCAAACTGTGCCGCTTCGATCGCTCCGGTCACTTTCCTATGCTGGATGAGCCGGAACGATTCTATCGGGTGCTGGGGGAATTCCTCAATCATCACCGGGGCCAAGATGGCGTCTGATCCACGAGGGGAGGCCTCGGAGAAAGTCCGGGAGAGCGAGACGGGCACCTTCTTCGCCAACAAAATGGGTCGGATCTTCTACCTGGCTTTGGAGGAGGTAGCGTCTGGTGAGGCACTGAACGGGATTCTGAGCTCGGCCAGGTTACAGCATCGACTTGATATTCATCCGCCCAATAATTTCGCTGCCGAATTCTCGTTCGACGAGGTGGCACAGATTCAGCAGGCGCTGGAAGAGCTATACGGGCCCAGCACCGGTCGGGCGTTGGCGAGGGAGATGGGCAGAGCGTGCTTCCGGATCGGAGCACAGGATCTGAATCCGGTCCTGGGGTTGACGGATCTGGCACTACAGATTCTTCCTCTGCGGATGAGGTTCAAGATCGGACTTGAGGTGCTGGCTCATATGTTTGATCGTTTCTCGGATCAGGTGGTACGATTGGAAGAAGATGCGGACGCCTTCGGCTGGGTTGTCGAACGGTGTGCCGTATGCTGGGGCAGACGGACGGAAGCGCCCTGCTGTGATCTAACCGTTGGCCTTCTCGAGGAGGGGGTCTACTGGATCAGCGGAGGGGAGCGATTCCGAGTTGAAGAAGTCTCCTGTGTCGCCGCCGGGGACGCGACCTGCACCGTCCTTGTTGGCAAACGTCCCCTAAGTCGACAGTCTTCAACCGAAGAGGAAGCATGACGCGGAAGGTCATTCTAAGAGATCGCCAGAAGATATTCCCATTCAATGAGCCGGCACGCGATCTTCGCGTGCTGAACAAGAAGCTATACATTCATCAGAGTGACGTGTTGGACGAAGTGTTATCGCCGGCATACGTCACCGAGGTCCGCGAGGTCGATTCCCTGATGGAACTCGACTCCAAGCGTATCGAGACGGTGGCCTTTCGGGACAATTTGTTCTTCGATCAGGCGTTCCTGAGTACGTTCATCGAGCGAGCCCGTGCGTCGGGAAGGGCCTGTCGAGTCGCTTTCTCGCCTGACGATCCGGCGATTGTGGAGCACGCTCTCCCACTACAACGTGGCATCCGTCGAGAAGGGGAGGCCCTGGTCGCGGATCTGTGGTACTTTCCAGAAGGTTTTGAGTCGAACGTGCGCCCTCTGGTCATCGATACTGAATCGCAGGAGATGGGTTACTATCACGTCCCGACTCATATGTCGAATGCTATGGGCGATCTGGTCTACCACGTGCCGACCAAAGCTTTCTGCTCAATCGAGCATTGGGTGCACTCGATTACGGCCAACGTCATCTTCGGGGTGTACGCAGAGGGGGCGCGGCTGGATGGCGAGATCGAGCGTAGCTTGGGTAAGAACCTCAAGATACTCTGGCGGGCGGTTCTAGAGCGGAAGCAGGTTCTTAGCTGTTCTGAAGTCGTTCACATTGGCCGCAATTGTAGCATCGATCCGTCGGTCACGATCAGGGGTCCGACCTACATCGGCGACAATGTGAGCATCGGTCCAGGAGCGGTGATCGATGTGTCTTACATCGGCGACAACGTGGACATTGGAACGGGCAGTCAAGTAATGCTGAGCGTTGTGTCGGATCGAAGCTTTTTACCGTTCCGAGCAGCCCTCTTCATGAGCGTGATGATGGCTGGCTCAATGGTGGCTCAGAATACGTGTTTGCAGTTCTGCAGTATTGGCCGGAACACATTCGTCGGCGCTGGTAACACGTTCACTGACTTCAATCTGGTGCCGGGGAAACCTATCCGGGCGATGGATCGGGGGGAGTTGAAGGAGACCGGCATGCCGGTGCTGGGCGGTTGCGTAGGACACAACTGTTTCATCGGTTCTGGCATGGTTGTCTATCCAGCTCGAGCGATCGAATCGGATGTCGTCCTGCTGGCCTCGGATGAGAGACGTGTCATCGATCGCACGGTGCATTATGAGGACAGCGATCACTTCGACGTTGCGGGAATAGCGGACTCTCATCGGCGATGGTATCCACGATGAGGGCGAGCGCGCCGCGAGGGGACTTTGCTTTCGTCCTCCATCCGCTTGACCCGAAAGGCGACGTTGGGCGCCGGTATCCTTTCCTGGCGAAGGTACTACCCCCGCCGTTGATTCGTACGGCGGCTCGTGTTTGGCCCCCATTGGTGCTGTCTCACGTCACGGGAGTGCGTTCGGGGAAGACGGGGAAGGGAGTGGCGGGCTGGCTGCTGGCCTGTCCGCTGACCGCCCGACAGATGCTCCAATTGCCTCCTCAGCTCGTATACGACAAGATCGTGAAGGCGGGTCGTCTGGGGCAGCGTGAGGGGGCTCGTATCCTGGGACTAGGTGCTTTTACGTCGGTTGTGGGCGATGGCGGTGTTACGGTGGCTCAACGCTTGAACATGCCCGTGACCACGGGGAATTGTCTCACGGTCGGGATGGCAGTCGAGGCAGTGCGGGATGCCGCCCAGCAGCGAGGTCTTGTCCTGGAGACAGTTACTGCTGCCGTTGTCGGTGCATCGGGGAGCATTGGTCTCGCCTGTGCCGAGATGCTCGCTCCACTGGTGAAGGCGCTCATTCTGGTCGGGCGACAAGAGATTCGCGTTAGTCAGGCGCGGGCCGAGGTGGAGGCGGCCGGCACGGCAGAGGTGCGCGTATCGACGCGAATTGATGATATTCGGGAGGCCGATCTGGTATTGAGCGCCACCAGCGCTGTGGAACCGATTATTGAACCACGGCATCTCAAGGAAGGGGCGATCGTCTGCGATGTGGCGCGACCGCCGGACGTGTCGCCGGCAGTGCGGCGGGAACGGAAGGACGTGTCAGTGATAAACGGGGGCGTCGTGGACGTTCCCGGGCGCGTCGATTTTGGCTTTGATTTCGGGCTGCCGGCAGGTCAGACTTTCGCATGTATGGCGGAGGTCATGATCCTTGCCCTGGAAGGGCGATATGAGAGTCTCTCCTTGGGCCAACGGGTTGAGAGAGAGAAGGTGCGGGAGATTACTAAGCTTGCTCAGAAACACGGGTTTCAGTTGTCAGCCGATTCCGGCCGCTAGGGAGGACTGGCGGCTGACTTTGAGGAGGAAATATGTCCCAAGGCAGAATTCTGGTTGTGGAAGATGATCCTGATATCTCGACCTTATTGAAGATCTACTTTGAGTCAGAAGGCTACAGCGTAGTAACGGCTGAGCGGGGAGAAGCGGCACTGGAAGCGTGCCGCCATCAGCTGCCCGATGTCATTGTCCTGGATATCATGCTGCCGGATATGGATGGTTATGACGTGTGCTGGGAGTTGCGGAACACCCTACGCACTAGTCACATTCCCATCATATTCCTGACTCAGAAAGACGAGCGATCTGACAAGATCCGGGGGCTCGAATTGGGTGCTGACGACTACATCACGAAGCCCTTCGACGTGGAGGAACTCAATCTTCGGGTGCGGAATGCAATGGCACGCTCGAGGATTGAGAGCCTGACCAACCCGATCACCGGATTGCCCAGTAGTCAGCTCATTGAGGAGCAGTTAAGGCAGCTGATGCGACGTGAAGAATGGGGCATCATCTACGTCGGGATCAAGAATCTTGATGCTTTTAGCGAAGCTTACGGATTTGTCGCCGGCGAGGAGGTGCTGCGATTTGCTGCTATGATAATGAAGCAGACGGTCGACAGTTTGGGAACGATTAGTGATTTCATCGGCCATGTCGGGAGCGATGAGTTCATTGTGATCACCGAGCGGAAGCGGGTGAAGCGTTTGGCCAAAGAGTTGGAGGAGCGTTTCAGCGCCAGGGTGGGCACACATTATGACTGGCAAGCACGCGAGCGCGGCTATCTTGTCGTTGAGGATGAGCAAGGGAATGAGGTCAAGGCTGACTTGATGTCCCTTTCCGTCGGGGTGATTACCTCCGGCGACGGACCTTTTGCGGATATTCGCGAGATCACTGAGGCGGCTGCAAGTGCGCGGCGGGGAGGGATGCGCGCTGTTTAGGTACAGGTCAAGAGGAGGTCCCACGGGTCGACAATACGGGGCCTCGGATGGAGCAACCACCAGAAATGACTGAGCGGCAAAACAGCGAACGGTTAGCAGCGGCTCTGACGGGATTGAGACGCGTCAGCCGCGAGATCAACACGACGCTAGACCTGGAAGGCATTCTGGGTGTTGTGCTGCAGGAATCGATGCGTCTGGCTGAGACCTCATACGGCGCAATCTGCATTCGTGATTTGGTGAATGATGAGATGGATTTGTCGGCTCTGGCAGGCTATGCCGAGGACGAAAAAGCGTCCATTCTCAGTGCCCTGCGGGAGCCAGAGACCCATCCGCTGCTGAAGAAGGTATTCCAGGAGGAGCAGTCACTAAGCCTTTCTGAGCCTGTTTCGATGACAGGATCACCCGGGTTTGCCTCCGGTGCACACTCTGTCCTTGCGGTCCCTATCTTCTACGCGCAGTCATTGACCGGGTTGATCGTTCTCGAAAGTGAACAGCCGGAGGCCTTTGACGGGGAACTCGTGCGGTTTGTCGAGGGCTTGGCGGACCAAGCAGCGATCGCTTTCGGCAACGCCAAGCGGTATCAGGAACAACTGGAACGGGGTCAGCTGTTGCGCAGACGAGCTGAACAGCTGACTTCGGTTCTGGAGGTTGGAAAAGCATTGCGTTCCGACCGTCCTCTCGAAGATATCCTGGAGGAGGTGGCGTATGGAATCCAGGAGAGCGTTGGATTTGATCGCGTTCTTATTAGCGTGGTAGACGACGATCCCCCAGTTCAGCGGCGAGTGGCCGCTGCTGGGATTCCACTTCCGTCGTTTCGAGAGATGAAGGAGACAAGTCAGCCTTGGTCTCTCGTCGAAAGGGTAATGGACGAAGAATTCCGCGTCAGCCAGAGTTACTACGTCCCGGCCGAGCGCCGTCCCGCCTGGTTTGATCAACTAGATACATACGCGGGAAAGGACGGACGAGATATCGCTCGCGAGCCCGGTCGCTGGCATCCCAACGACGTGCTGATTGTCCCGCTGATGGGTCCTGGAGAGGACGTGAAGGGCCTGATATCGGTGGATGACCCGCGAGATGGGATGGTCCCAGATTACAGTACTATTGAAACTGTGGAGGTCTTCGCCGCTCAGGCGGCATTGGCGATTGAGAACTCTCAGATGATTGAGATGCTGCAGCGTCGCGCTGAGGTCCTGTCTCTGTTCAATGAGATCAGTCAGTCGGCGACGGCGAAGCTTGAGTTGAACGAAGTCTTGATGGACGTGGTCGAGACGGCGCCGCGATTGCTGCCCTGCGATCACAGCAGCATCTTCCTTCTGGATACGGATAGCGGTCGGTATGTTCCGCGGGCTGTGCACGGTTCCTCGTTCGAGGAAATCTCCTCACTGGTTTTCTCACCAGGCGAAGGTCTCGTCGGTGGCGTCGCTGAGACCGGTTTGCCCGTAACGATCGACGAGGCGGACCAAGATCCTCGTCATTTCCGGCTTGCGTCCAAGGTCGATATGGCAACGGCTGCCCTGACTCCACTGACAGCGAGCGGTCAGGTCGTAGGCGTTCTGTGTCTCGGTCGAAGGGACCCTGACGATTTTTCCGCGGCTGAGGTGGCGATGCTCTCGGCTCTGGCTGATCAGGTGTCCGTCGCGGTGGACAATGCACGTCTCTTCGAGGATGCGCAGCAACGTGCTGTCCAGCTGGAGGTCGCGTCAGAGGTGGCCCGTCACGCCACAGCTATCCTGGACGTGGGACAACTGCTAGAAGAGACAGTCGATCTGATCTCCGACAGGTTTGGATTCTACCACGTGGCTGTCTATCTCCTGGATGGGAAGCGCGAGTCTACCATCCTCCGAGCGGCTTCGTCGGAGGCAGGTCGGCGGATGTTTGAGGAAGGATACCGGCAGCCAATTGATGGTGGAGGGGGTGTTGGGCGCGTGGCGGAGAGCGGAGAACCGGTTTTGATCGGCGACGTCGATACAGACGCTGTCTCCCACGCACAGCCCGAGCTACCGGAGACACGGTCGCGGATGGCATTACCGCTGGTCAGCCGGGGGCAGGTTATTGGCGTCCTGGACATTCAGTCTGTCCAGGAGGCGGCCTTCGCGAAGGAAGATATGTCCGCGATGCAGACCCTCGCGTACCAACTGGCGAATGCCATCGAGAACGCACGGCTCTACGAGGAGGTACGTGCCTTCTCAGAGGAGCTGGAGGAGCGGGTCGAGGAGCGCACCCGAGAGCTGGCCGGGGCTATGGAGGAGTTGGAGAAGGAGCGAGACCGCGTCGAGACGCTCTACCGCATCACCTCGCAACTCGCATCCAGTTTGGATCTTGACCACGTTCTGAATAAGGCGATGGGCCTGATCGTAGAGGCGGTGGGGGCAGATCGGGCGTCGACGGTGATGATCGATTCGGGGTCCGGGCAGCAGATTGAACGGGCGGCGCTCGGGGAGGACGTCGATCTGCCGCTCGGAGGTAAGTCCACGCGCTTCTCCCGGCCGGAAAGTCTGGCAGGGTGGGCGTCTGAGCATCGCCAAACCGTCGTCGTATCTGATGTTCGGCGGGACTCTCGGTGGATCGGAGCAGAGGGGGAGGAGGAGCGATACCGCGCGGCCCTGGCCGTGCCCCTCATGGTGGGTGATCAGGCCCTGGGAGCGATGCTCCTGCTGGACGAGAATGTTGGGCATTTCCAGGATGAGCACGTGCGCCTCGTGGAGACTGCTGCCACTCAGGTTGCCCAGGCGATAAACAATCTGGAGCTATACAACGTCATCCGAGAGCAAGCGGAGCGCCTGGGTAATATGCTAAGGGCGCAACAGGTTGAGTCCGCCAAGAGCCAGGCGATCCTGGAGGGTGTTGCAGATGGCGTGATGGTCACGGATGCCGGTGGTGAGGTGACTCTGTTCAATGCGGCCGCCGAACGGATCCTGGACCTGCCGCGAAGCGAAGCGCTTGGACGCACAATTCGAGAGATGCTGGGCCTGTACGGAAGCCAGGCTCGAGACTGGCTAGAGGCGATTGGTGAATGGGAAGAGGATCCGGAATCCTACGTCAGGGAGGAGTTCCTGGCTGCCCAACTCGACATTGAGGATCGCATTGTGAGTGTGCACCTGGCGCCAGTCTTGATGGGCCGCGAGTTCTTTGGCACGGTATCGGTGTTTCGTGACGTCACCGCCGAGGTGGAGGCGGATCGGGCGAAGACAGAGTTCGTCTCTATGGTCTCCCATGAGCTGCGTACGCCGATGACCTCCATCAAGGGGTATGCGGATCTCTTGCTCATGGGATCAGCGGGAACGCTGAGTGATCGGCAAGAGCGATTCCTGACGATCATTCGGAACAACGTTGACCGGCTCACTACCCTGGTCGACGACCTGCTCGACATCTCGCGCATCGAGAGTGGGCGCCTGGATCTGGAGCCAGAGCCTATGGAGGTCAAAGAGGCGGTGGATCGGGTGATCACGTCTATGCAGGCACGGGCAGATGAGAAATCTCTCGGTTTGCGATCGGAGGTGCCGCCCAAGCTTCCGACGGTTGAGGCGGACCTCGATCGGGTGGTCCAGATCTTAACGAACCTGGTGGGTAACGCCTGTCAATACACGCCAAGTGACGGCGAAATCGTCGTCTCTGCTCGAAGAGAGGATGGGGAAGTTCAGATTTCGGTCCAGGACACCGGGGTGGGCATTGGGCCAGAGGATCGAGAGAGGATCTTTGATCGGTTCTTCCGAGCCGACGATCCACTCGTTCAGGGCACGTCGGGTACGGGGTTGGGGCTCGCTATCGTGAAGTCGCTGGTTGAGATGCACGGGGGCGATATTTGGGTGGAGAGTGAATTGGGGGAGGGGAGTGTGTTTACATTCACGCTTCCGACCCAGGATGGGCGCGCACCGGATGTCCCTGAAGGCAGTCTGGGTAAACTGCTGGTCGTCGAAGACGATCCGGACATAGCCAGGTTGATTCAGCTCCACCTCCAGGATCGGTATGGAGAAGTGTTCGTCGCTCACAGGGGAGAGGACGCGCTGGCGATAGCCGAACGCGAGCGACCGGATCTTATCACACTCGACGTTATGCTCCCAGGCATAGATGGGTTCGAGGTTCTGGAGGAGTTGAAGTCGAAGGAAGTCACACAGGATATTCCTGTCGTCATCGTGTCTGTGGTTCCAGATCCACAGAAGGGGCTGAAGTTAGGCGCCTTTGATTACGTGACGAAGCCTATCGATGAACAGAAGTTGATCGGGGTGGTTGCCAAGGCGGTGGGGAAAGGTAGGGGTACAGTCCTGGTCGTAGATGACGATCATGACACGCTATCGCTGCTCGATGACGTCCTGAATGCTAACGAATTCGATGTGCGGACGGTGGACTGTGGTCGAGATGCCCTCGCCGTGGCCCGTGAGGTCCAGCCTTCCTTGATCCTGCTAGACGTCAAGTTGCCGGATCTGGACGGGTACTCGGTCCTGGAGGAGCTCAAGACGGATGGGAAGCTGAGTGACGTGCCGGTGATCGTGATGACCGGGAGTGAGATCATCGACGACGCGAAGCGAAAAAAGGTGCTCGCTCTGGGTGCCGAGCGGTTCATAGCAAAGCCATTCTCGGTCAAAGAGCTAGTAGAGCAAATTAACACGGCAATGTGACGGGTGGTGTCCGGTCAGACTCGACTGGGTCGGAGCGTCCACCCTTTGGGCCGGACTGTCTGCTTGATTGTTATTTTGGTGAGAGGTGAATAACTATGCCCAAGATCCTCGTCGCGGAAGACGAACGAGACATACGTGAGCTAATCGGGTTCTCGCTTCGCTTCGCTGACTTCGAGGTAGTGCTGACTCAAAACGGTGAGGAAGCTGTCGAGAGGGCCCCCGTGGAACAGCCCGATCTGATTCTTCTTGACGTGCGGATGCCGAAGATGTCGGGCTACGAAGCCTGCCGTCGACTTAAGGAAGACGCCTCGACGGGTGAGATCCCGGTGGTGTTTCTTTCGGCCAAAGGGCAGGAGAAGGAAATTGAGGAGGGACTGGATTCTGGAGCTGTGGACTACATTGTGAAACCGTTCGCACCAGATGAGCTCGCGGATCAGGTCAAGGAAATCTTGCGTCGGGCGAGGGCTGTATAGAGCTGTTGCTAGCTGAAATAGTTGGGCGATGAGTGCTGTCGTTCTTGAGCAAGGGATTATTCACTACGAGGCGATGGGGCGTGGAAGAGGGCCCCTGATCTTCCTTCACGGCTGGCTGGGATCCTGGCGTTACTGGGTGCCGGCAATGGAGGAGCTCTCGGTCAGTCGTCGAACCTACGCATTCGATTTGTGGGGGTTTGGTGACTCTGACAAGCTGGGTGACTATACTATTGGTATGTATGTCGATCTGCTGGATGCTTTCCTGAACGAAATGGGAATTCAACGTGCTGCCCTGGTTGGGCACGCGCTGGGCGGATTGGTTGCGCTCTCGTTCGCGGCTCGAGCGCCGGATCGGGTGGAGCAGGTGATGGGAGTCAGTGTCCCCTTTACTGGAACCTCGGTCGAGCCTATGGTTGGTAGTTTCTCCGGCAATGGTAATTCTCTGGCACGCTTGGTGGCACGGAGAGCCAACTTCCCTGAGGTTGAGAGGGAGGCTCGGAAAGCGGACGTGAAGGCGGTTGTGAGCAGTGTGCGCTCGGCGATGAAGTCCAATGGGTTGCGCGATCTATTGCTCCCGTTTGACGTGCCTATTCTGCTAGTGCATGGCGGGAAAGATCCGCTCGTCGAGGCCCCGCGCAGAGAGTGGCTGGGAGGGCTTGGGGAGAATGCCCGGGTTGTCCTCCTCGATGGGACGGCACATTTCCCTATGTTGGAGGAACAGAACAAATTCAATCGCCTGCTGATGGAGTTCCTCGAGGTTGGAGGAGACCTGAAGTCTCTGGAGCTGAAGGAGGAGTGGCAGCGCCGTCTCAGATAACCGCGGACCTCCGGGGACGAGGGCGGGCCGGTAGTCATTGAAGGTCATTGATGAGCTACCGCTGATTGGTTACGGTCGATCGCGTCCAATTGCTCATGTCTCTTCAGCGGATGCTGGTCGTCGCACGGAAAGAATTCTACCACATCACCCGTGATATTCGGTTGTTCTTCCTCGTCACGGTGGCGCCAGCCTTTCTGTTGGTCACACTTTCTTACGTTTTTGCTTTCGACGTCGAACGAATAGACCTGGCCGTCCAGAATCTCGATAACTCGTCACTTTCGAGAGATCTTGTCTCCTATGTCACGGCGGATGGTGACTTCGTCCTGGTCGCGTGGCTGAGTCCCGGTCAGCGCATTGAGCCGCTGTTCGCCCGGGGGGAAGCTGACATGGTGCTTGTCATCCCCCCGAAGTTTGCCAGGACGGTCCTGGATGGGGACACGGCGACGGTCCAGTGTGTCGTGGATGGCGTGGATGCGGTCGGTGCTAGCCGATCCGTCGCGATTCTGGAGAGTCGCGTCCGTGCTTTCGTAACCAAGGTGGCGCGATTGAGGGGAGGACTGGGGGCGGAGGTACTGGCATCCCCGGACGGCCTGGCGATCGAGGATCGCGCCTGGTACAACAACGCCCTTAAGTCGCTGGATAGTATGGTGCCGGGGCTTCTGGCTGTTGTGTTATCGATGCCGGCACTGGCCCTGGCACTGGCTCTGGCCCGGGAAAAAGAGTTGGGATCCTTCGAGGGGCTTGTGGTCACTCCCGTACGTGGTCTCGAGTACCTGGGCGGTAAACTGCTGACGTACGGGGTCAGTGGTGTGGTTAGTGGCATGCTGGCCTGGCTCGTGGCTGTCTTTTGGTTCCGAGTGCCGTTTCGCGGCAGCTTGATGGGATTCCTGTTTTTCACCGCGGACTACGTGGTGGCGAGCATGGGAATCAGTCTGTTGGTCGCGAACTTCGTTCAAAGTCAGCAAACTGCCATGTTTCTCATTCTGATGATCTTCTTCATCCCAAGCTTCTTTCTCTCTGGCCTTCTTCGTCCTGTCGCCGAAGGACCCATCGCCGGAGCTGTCGCGAACGCGCTGCCGTCGACGCATTTCATCACTATCTCACGGGGGGTGTTCCTCAAGGGGCTGGGGCTGGCTGGTCTGTCCGGTCCGGCGCTAGCCCTGCTTGGTCTGGGTCTCGTCTGCCAGGTGATTAGTCTGCGGCTGTTTGACAAGAAACTTGCGTGAGCTCGGTCGTTCGGTCAGTCGAGAATTGGATTCCAAGCGCTTCCTTCTGTCCAAGCTATGATCTTGCGTACCCGGAACCTGGTGTGGAAAGAGCTCATCCAACTGCGCCGCGATTGGGTGATGACGGCATTCATCCTTACCCTGCCAGTTCTCCAGCTGATCCTGTTGGCAACAGCAACTTCATCAAGCATCGGGGACTTGAACGTGGCTGTGCTTGATCGCGATCGGTCTGCGGTAAGCCGACGGATGGTGACAGCTTTGAGCAACACGGAAGAACTGGAAGTTGGTCATCTGCCCGGGACGCTGGAGCAAGCTCGGCGCCTCGTTGATCATGGCGATGCGATCCTTGCTGTCGTAATTCCCGAAGGGTTCTCCGTCGCTCTAGAACGTTCAGCTGAGACTCCTGCGATCCAGATCGTCGTCGACGGTAGCAATGATCTGGTTGCTGATATCGCGCTTGGCGCTGCTCAAGAGGCGATAGCTGACTTGGCGGAAGATGAGGCCGGCTTCCGTATCGAAGCGCCCGCTTCCCCTATCGAGTTTCGCACGGTGGTACGCTACAACCCGACGTTTGACATCAGGCTCTTCACAGTCCCCGCACAGGTAGGTTTCATCGTCTATCAAGTCACGTTGACCGTCGCTTCGATCGGCCTGGCCCGAGAACGCGAGCTGGGGACGCTCGAGCAACTCATCGTGATGCCGTTGAGCCGGCTCGAGCTGGTGGTGGGCAAGGCGATTCCTGGCTTGATTGTGGGCATGCTGAACTTCGCTTTTATGTTGAGTGTTGCTCTCTTCGGCTTTGGGATACCGATGAGAGGCTCCCTTTTGCTGCTAATTGGCCTTACGTTTCTCTTCGTAGCGGTGCAGATTGGCTACGGCGTCTTCATCTCCGGGATCGCGCACACACAACAACAGGCTATTCTGCTGGTATTTGTTCTGGCGATGGTGGATATGGCCTTTTCCGGCTATCTGGTGCCTATCAAGAACCTCCCGGCTGTGCTACAGACGGTGGCGTGGGTTGTGCCCCTGCGTCATTATCTGGCTACCTTGCGAGGAGTCATGCTGCGGGGGGCTGGTCTGGGGGCGCTGTGGCAACATGCGGCTGCGATGGGCGTGATGGGCTTGGTGATTACGACTGTGGCAGTGCGCAACTTGAGCCGGGGTCTGGATTGACGAGGTGGTAGGCTGGTAGACTGGTAGATCGGTTCGGGATGCCGCGGGTTGTTGGAGCGGCGATAGATATAAGGAGTCAGACCGATGAAAGAGATCTGTGTTATCGGGGTGGGCTACGTGGGACTGGTCACCGGAGCGTGCCTGGCGGACCTGGGCAACCACGTCGTTTGTCTGAACCGGAACAAGGAGAAGTCGGAGAATCTGAAGGAGGGGATTCTACCGATCTACGAACCGGGGCTGGAGGAGATCGTACGGCGAAATCTAGATGCGGGCCGACTCTGTTTCACGACGTCGTACGACGAGGCGATGGAGGACGCGGCCTTTGTATACATCGCGGTGGGGACGCCCTCGGGCGATAGTGGCGAGGCGGATCTGGCGCACGTAGAGGCCGCTGCGACCGACGTCGCGCAGCGCATTCACCAGCCGCTAATCATCATCAATAAGTCGACGGTGCCCATTGGGACCGGTGATTGGGTGGCCGACATCGTGAGTGAGCACATGCCCGATGATGATATCCCATTCTCGGTGGTCTCCAATCCGGAGTTCCTCCGCGAGGGATCGGCGGTATATGACTGGATGAATCCTGACCGCGTGGTCTTGGGATCCACAAATCGCGAGGCTGCCGAGCGGGTCGCTGAGCTGTACTATCCGCTGCATGCGGAGACGATCATCACCGACCTGCGCACGGCAGAGATGATCAAGTACGCGTCGAATGCCTTCCTGGCGACGAAGATATCGTTCATCAATGAGATGGCGAATATCTGCGAGCGATTGGGAGCCGACGTGAAGGAGGTGGCGCGGGGCATGGGGACCGATCAACGCATCAGCCCTCACTTCCTGGGGGCTGGGATCGGCTGGGGTGGGTCGTGCTTCCCCAAGGACGTGAAGGCATTGGCTCATATGGCAGCTACCCACGGTACGCATCCCCAGATGCTGAGGGCGGTGATGGAGATCAACTACGATCAACGGAAGCGGTTTGTGACCAAGCTCCGCGATCTCCTGGGTGGTTTACGAGGGAAGACAGTCGGGATCCTGGGGCTCTCCTTCAAGCCGAACACGGACGACATGCGCGATGCCCCCTCGGTCGAGATCGTCAACCTGCTGCGATACGAGGGCGCTGATATCAAGGCCTATGACCCGGTGGCGATGGAGAATGCGAGACGCACCCTCGGGAACGCTGTAACCTACTGCGAGAATCCATACGAGGTGGCCGAGAATGCGGACGCGCTGTTGCTGGTGTCCGAGTGGAATGAGTTCAAGCAATTGGACATGGAGCGGGTTAAGAAGTTGATGCGAATGCCGGTTCTCCTTGACGGCCGGAATATCTACGACCCGAAGCGGGTGCGCGGACTGGGCTTCACGTATCGGGGGATGGGGCGGGGGTACAATGCCGAGGGGGGCGAGGGTAGAGCGATGGGCTAGAGGAAGATATTGAACTACCGCAGACTGGAGCGGACATCGAGGGCATTCCGGTAGCCAGCTGGGAGTATGCATAACGTGTCAACGAACGTGGAGCGTGTGAACGAATAGGAACGCGCAGTACGGTGATAACGTGTAACGGCCCGCTACCCAGCATTGAGCTAGTAAGCTCATTATCCGGGTCAGCGGGCCGTCAGGCGGAGGAATCAGCCAGTGGTGAGAGTCTATGGTGCTCTCGATGTCTGAAGTAGGAAGGGTGTCGAGTACAGATTGTACACAACCGTTGGGCCAGCTGAGGGGGTTGTAACTCCCTCGGGGACGGTAGGGCTAGCACGTTCTTCATAGGATGTCAGGATGATCTGCGTCACTCTGGGGGCCCTGTCCCTTTCGGCCTGAGGTGGCGTCGAGGTTCTTTCTTAGTTTAGGCAGTAACTCCGTGCGAATTTTCCAGATACAGGCACAACCGTCCGCCCCGGCCTTGAGCACGTTTTCATGATAGGACTCATGGTCGAGACCCACCAGCGTATAGACGGCGGCGGAGGGGTGGGCGGTCTTCATATTGCGAACAATCTCCACACCACTTTTTCCGAGGTTAGAGATGTCCATCAGTACGACGTCTGGTGACTTGGAACGCGACAGGAAGATGCCGGTGCTATGGTCTTTGGCTTCGATCACGTGGACTTTGGGAAATGTCATTTGGATCCAGTCGCGCAACGAATCGAGGACGGCTCCATTTTCCTCGACCAGCAACAGCGAAGCGCTACTTGTCCTCACACTGTCCATCTCGCCCTCCCTTAGTAGAAGACCGTCAACCAAGATACCACGCCCAGCTTCGGGTATCTCCAGAATCGGCTTGACGTTGGGTTGAAAGGCGTTTGCCCTGACGATGCCATTATATCATGGCTCCTCGGGTTTGTATGTAGCGAAAGTTAGATACTTCTTGTGGCGAAAGTTAGATACTTCTTGTGGCGAAAGTTAGATTGGGCGTGTGGCGCAAATGCGACAAGGCAGCTGGTGAGGATGCCGCGTGGACTGAACGCGTCCGTGGAGCCCTCGCGTTGTCCGCTGCTGATTCCTGTCGTCGTTCGAGGATTCGTCGATCTACTACTTCACGTCTGTCAGCCCGTGGCGGATGGCGAACTTGACCAGCGATGGGAGGTCGTCGATGTCTAATTTCCTCATTAGGCGACTGCGGTACGTGTTGATGGTCGTTGTAGAGAGCGAAAGGCGCTCGGCCATGTCGGCAGTCGTCTTCCCTTCGACAACGTGTTTCAGAATCTGCTGCTCTCGCTTACTAAGCTCATCCAGGGGCGTCTCCTCCTGGGTCGCCTCCCGCCTCTCCACGTAGTCGTCGATCAGTTGATCGGAGAGTTTATGACTGAGATAGCGGTGACCAGCGTGGACGGTACGCACAGCGTCTATCAGCTCTCTCCCAGCCGATTCTTTGATCACGAATCCACTTGCACCGGCCTTCAGCGCACGAAAGACGTATTCATTTGTCGAGTGCATAGAGAGGATGACGACTCCCACCGATGGGCAGCGGCGACAAATCTGTTCGGTAGCCTCGATCCCGTTGACCTGTGGCATCCCGATATCCAGCACGCCAACGTCGGGTTTGAGGTCACAGATCTGTTCGACGGCCTCGCGGCCGTTTCCAGCTTCACCGATAGCTCTGATGTCGGGCTGAGCATCGAGGTACGCTCGTAGCCCCTCCCTGACGACGGTATGATCATCAGCGAGAAAGACGGTGATTGTCATTATCGTGCCTCCATGATGGTGTATTCAGAGCGAGCGGCGAGCCGCCTGGGTTGATTCCTGGCTTCCAGGTCAGCGATCCAAGACGGCCAAGGCCTGTTCCAGATCCTGCAGCAGGTCTTCGATGGCTTCAATGCCGACCGACATGCGCACCAGTCCTTCTCCAATCCCGATGCGTGCTCGCTCCTCGGCGCTCAAGGCGCGATGGGAGGAATGGGCCGGGTAGAGGAACAAGCTGTAGACGTCTCCGAGGGTCGTGGCCGGCAGACAGAGCTTGAGCGCCTCGAAGAAATCGAACACCTCCCGTTGGCCTGCGTCCGCGATTTCGAAGGAAAGCATGCCACCATATCTCGACTGGGCAAAAAGCTCTGTGGCCAGATCGTGGTGTTGGTGGGAGGGGAGACCGGGATACAGGACCCGGGCCACATCGGGATGGTCCTCCAACCAGCGGGCCACCTGCAACGCATTGCCGCAGTGCTGTCGCATGCGCAGCGTGAGGGTGCGTATCCCCCGCAGGGCGAGCCACGCTTCCTGGGGAGCCAGGTTGCCGCCTGTCATCTTGAGTATCTCTAGCATGTCGGCGCGCAGCGATTGGGTGGTGACCACGACACCGCCGAGGACGTCCCCGTGACCAGACAGGTACTTCGTGGCGCTGTGGATCACGACATCGGCCCCAAGCTCAAGGGGGCGCACAAGGTAAGGGGTGGCAAAGGTGCTGTCGACCAGAAGCTTTGCGCCGTGGCGGTGCCCAATCTCGGCCAGTCGCGGCAGGTCGGCGACCTTCAACAAAGGGTTGGAGATCGTCTCTGCCAAGAGGGCCACTGGCTGCAGGTCGGCACAGGCTGCCTCTACGGCTTCCAGGTCATTAACGTCGACGAAGCGGACGGTCACGTCTTGAGTGCGCATCAGTTGGCCCAGCAAGGCGTACGTGGCGCCATAGATATCCTGGGCCGCGACCACGGCCGAGCCAGCGCGCGCTCCTACCGCCAGCAGGGCAGCGTGGATTGCGGCCATGCCGGAGGCAAAGGCCAGAGCTGCCTCTCCCCGCTCCAAGGTAGCAACCGCCTCCTCCAGCGCGGCGACGGTGGGGTTTCCGTAGCGCGCGTAGACATACCCTTCCCTGGTTCCGGCGAATACCTGATCGAGCGCTTCCATTGAAGGGTAGCGATACGTGACCGAGGGGTGTATCGGGGCGACGGTAGGCTGGAAATCCGGATAAGATCTGGGCTTTCCGGCGTGCACCGCCTGAGTTGTCAAGCGCCACGTTGATTGATCATTCATTGTTAGTTCTCCAATGGAGCCAGCGCATCGACGCCAGCACATGGGGCATTATCACGGTGTAAAGCCAGTAGATCGGTCTGGAAGGCGCATAGTCCCACGCGCCGATATGCTCAACGAACCGGCCGCCGAAGCCTTTCTTGAACCGGTAGACGCCCCACATAGGGTCCGATTCGTCGAGCTCGTCGGGAGCCCCCCACATGTCGTAGACGGTGCAGCCTCGCTCCTTGGCCCATTTGATAGCCTCCCATTGGAGGAGGTTGTTGGGCATCTTGTCCCGGTGGATGGTCCGCGATCCGCCGTAAATGTAGTAGGCACGCTCGTCAAAGCGATAGACGATCAGCATGGCGACTGGTTCTTCTTCCACCTCGGCAATCAGCGGTTGGGCGAGTCCTGCCTCGATGAAAGAGCCCCAGGCATCCTGGTAATAGGACTCGGGGCGGATGACAAACTCTCCTCGGTCCGCCGTGTCCGCGTATATGTCGTAGAGCAGGGAGAGGTCATCGCGACTACCCGGGCGCACGGTGACTCCCTTACGCCTGGCAAGGCGAACGTTGTAGCGCCATTTTGACTTCATGTTCATCAGGAGGTCATCCAGGCTGGGTGTCAGCTCCAGAAGGACTGTGTTGCGGAACTGGATCTCTTCATCCGAGCTTTGCCATCCGCGCCAACGGAGTGTGTCGAGCAGCACCTGTCCCGCGTCGGTATCCGGGACCACGTCGGGATCGATTTTGATGAAGGCCGCACGGGTCTGCCGCGCCAATGCTTCCAGGTGATCGAGCACGAGTCCGAGGTGGTCGCGATTCGTATAGTCGAGGACGGGTCCTTTGGGAACGTACATTACGGCGACGGGGAGAGGGCCAACGCGTCTCGTCAGCACCGAGGCTGCAGCGAGGGGTGGCTCAGTCCCCCGGTCGACCCAGAGATAGCGGGTCGCCTGCCAGCCATGCCGCGACTTGAACGCTCCCCATTCCCAGGTCTGGAGTAGATGGGGTGCAGGGAGCTCGACCAGGGCCCTGTCCCATTCTGTCTTCGTTGTCGGCTCTACAATCCTGGGGGTCACTACTCGGCGCTCCCAATCCGTTCGCGGAGATCGAGGGCCCCTTGGTATAGCTGATAGCGCACCGGTGCGAGAACTCGATCCCATGCGCCGACTGTGCGCACCAGATCGCCTCCGAAACCTCGCTTGAAACGGTAGACGCCCCAGAGACCATCGCTACGCTTCGTGAACTCATCCTCAAGGACGTCGCGGTCCTCGTCGGGAACCCCCCAAAGATCGTAGGTTGTGCACCCGAGCGACTTGGCCCAGCGTATGGCCTCCCATTGGAGCAGGTAGGTGGGCATCTTCTCGCGATGCGCTGTGCTGGAGGCGCCGTAGAAATACCAGGATCGTGGGGGGAGGGCGAAGACCATCAGGCCGGCGACGGGTTCGTTCTCCACCTCGGCGAGGAGAAGCCGTGCCCAGCCGCGGGGCACAAATAGCTCATAGGCGCCTTCATAGTAGCTTGGAGGATGAATTCCAAAGTCGGCCCGATCGGCGGTGGCCTCCAGGAGCTGGGTGAAGGTCGATACATCGTCTGTATCGCCTTCCCTCACGGTAACGCCTTTGCGGCCGGCCAGTCGGATATTGTAGCGAGTCTTCGATTTCATTTCCATCAGGATGTCGTCTTCGTCGGCTGAGATGTCGACGACGAGGGTCCTTCGAGGCTGGATGGCGCTGAACGGTGCCGGGTGGAAATCGAGGGCGCGGAGCCGCTCACGTTGGTCGGGCCCGTCGGGCATGCCTGGCTCGAAGGTGAGGGCTATAGCGCCGCGCGATCGGGCTGCTTCATCCAGGGCGTTCACCAGCTGCCGTGTTTGACTCTCGTCATCCCAATCGACCAGTGGGCCTTTCGGAACGTAGGCCAGTCGCCCGAGGCCGGCCGGAAGCTGGCGGAACAGGATCTGTGCCCCAGCCCTCGGCTTCCCTTCTTGATTGAGACCTACGCGGGCATCCGACCAGTCATAGCGGGCCTTGAGCGCGCCCCATGGGCTGGTCTGGAGAATATGTCCATCGGGGCGACCGGCCACAAACTGGTCCCACGTATCGGGTGACGGATTGCGTATTTCGACGCTCGAACCTTGACTGGTGGCGTGCGACTTGGTGTGAATGGTAGTTACTCCTTCCTTTGAGCGACAATGAGCAGCCCGCCGCCTTTTTCCCCCGGCTGCACATCCATTTCATAGTATGGGCGCCAACGGGGGCTGAGGCGATTCACGACGAGGCTCTTGAGAAGCCCCTGATGTCCAAGGAGGCGCAGACGAGGCGATGCGAGCAGCCGCCAGGCTGATAGCGACCCGTCGATGCCGTAGCGACGATTCATTCGGTCCCAGAAGCGCTCGACCTCTTGAGGTACATAGTACTTTGCCGCGAGGAGGGTCATGCCAGCGTCAGATAGGCGGGCCTCCCATTCGTCTGGCGCGTGATAGTGATGGTGCTCAAGTCGCTTGTCGACGGCGCTGGCGTACGTTTCGGCGCCGTTTGCGTCACCGGCTTCCAATCGCCGCAGATAGCCATCGAGCATGCGTCGAAACATATCCGAAGGGACGGTGAAAATGAAGCGTCCCTCGGATTTCAAGACGCGTGCTGCCTCCCGGATGACCGGTTGGACGTCGGGGATGTGTTCCAGGACGGAATTACTGAAGACCGTTGAGAAGGTCCCGTCGGCATAGGGGAGGGCGTCACCGAGACCCTGGGCAACGTGGCGGTAGACATTGCGCTTTGCGGCTCGACGCAGTTGATTCATCCATGGGTCTAGTCCGACGTCTTCGCGTCGTTCTAAGCCAAACAGGGCCCGTCCGATCAGGCCATCGCCACATCCCAGGTCGAGCAGCGGGCGTTCATAGTGCAACTCGGCCACTGCGCGGAGCTCGATTGCTCTCCACAGCGCCACTGGAGGGGCGAACCAATAGGCGTTCAGCAGTTTGGAGAGATAGTCGTCAGTCATGTTGCCTCTTATCGGTTTGCGAACTGAGAGTATACCGCAGGCGAGGAGACGTGTCAAAGCTTGGTTTCGGGATTTCAACTGGAGTTTCGCCATTTATGCTCCGTGTGGTAGAATGGTTGCCATCGCCACGAAGGAGGATGTTGTATGCGTTTTCTTGTCACCGGCGGCGCCGGTTTCCTGGGCGCCGCGCTCTCCAACTGTCTGAATCGGGACGGACACCAGGTACGGGTGATCGATGATCTGAGTGCAGGTGATCCGGCCCAGCTAGAGAAAGACGTGCTCTTCACCCGGGGAGACGTGTCTGATCGCCCCAGACTATGGACGCTACTCCAGGACGTCGACTGCGTCTACCATCTGGCGGCCCGGGTGTTGGTCAGTGAGTCGATTCTCTATCCCCGCAGGTACAATGAGGTCAACGTCGGCGGGACGGTCAGTGTCATGGAGGCTATGCGGGACGCTGGCGTGCGGCGCGTCGTTTTCACTTCATCCGGCGCAGTCTACGGTGAGCAGGCCGATCAGCCGGTGCGAGAGGATCAACGGCCTAACCCCCAGTCGCCATATGCTGTAAGTAAGCTGGCTGCCGAGTACTATGTACGCACGATCGGTGCGCTGTGGGGGATAGAGACGGTCGTCTTGCGCATATTCAATGCCTACGGCCCTGGACAACGGTTGCCCCCCTCTCATCCGCCCGTCGTGCCCCGCTTCTTGAGTCAGGGTCGGCAGGGTGGCTCTCTCGTCATCTTCGGCGGCGGTGGACAGACTCGCGATTTTGTCTACGTCGACGACGTGGTGGACGCGCTGGTGGCGGCAGCGACGGCGTCGGACGTAGACCGCCGTATCATCAACGTGGGCAGCGGGCAGGAGACGAGCATCAACGAGTTGGCTGCCCTGGTAGCAAGCGCAGTGGAACGAGAGGTTGAGGTGCTCCATAGTCCAGCTGAGAGCGGGGGCGTGGGCCGGCTTTGCGCGGATATCAGCGCTGCACGTCAACTTCTGGACTACGATCCGGAAGTGGGATTAGCCAAGGGCCTGCGGATGACGTTGAAGCGCGATCCTAAGTTCGGGGGCTAGATCGTGCGTCTGGGACGAGGCTTCTTCGCGCGGGATACTCTGGAGGTTGCTCGTGATCTCCTCGGGCGCCGATTGGTACGATCGCTGGAGGGGAGGCGACTTTCGGGAAGAATCGTCGAGACAGAAGCTTATATCGGTGAAGCGGATAAAGCGTCCCACGCGAGTCCCGGCCTGACGAAGCGGAATGCGTCTATGTATGGCCCACCGGGGCACGCATACGTCTACTTGATCTACGGAATGTATCATTGCTTCAACGTTGTAACGGGGCAGCGAGGATTTCCGGCGGCTGTACTGGTGCGCGCCCTGGAACCGGGTGAGGGGCTGGAGGCTATGCGCGACCGACGTGACGGCCGGCCTGATGAGCAGCTTACGTCTGGCCCGGGGCGGCTGTGTGAGGCGCTGGCGATCGATCTCCAGTTCGATGGCGTTGATCTCTGCTCACCCAAAGCGTCCCTATTCCTGGAGATAGGAGATTCGGTTCTCGATGCGGGCGTGACCGCTGGTCCGCGAGTCAACGTTCGTGGAGACGAGGCTGCGGTGAGTGTGCCCTGGCGATTCTACGTAAGGGGAAGCCGTTACGTCTCGCGTTAGGGGCTAGCAGGCCTTCACAGGGTGTCGACCCATACGAAGCGGTTTCCGGAGCAGTGACACGCTGGGATCGAGATCTGGTAGAGCCTGGTTCTTCCTTTGAGATGTGGGAACTGGGCCTCACGAGCCGGGCCGGGCAGAGTTGTTTTCCTGATTGCATGTCCTATGCTATAATATTCTCAATGAGTTGGAGAGTGGTTCTGTGAACTCAGAGAGAATCGCTATCAAGGGTATTCGTCAGGGGCTGCTCGTCACTCTTGGAGAGGGTGAGTGGAGCAGTCTAATGAGCGCTTTGGAAGCACACCTCGGCGAGAATCCCGCTTTCTTTCGCGGCGGCAGGATGGCCATTGACGTCGGTGAACGGAAGCTGATGCCTCCTCAGATCGAAGAAGTGCGCTCAATAGCGGCTCACCATCGAGTCGAGCTGTGGGCCTTGTTGAGCGAAAACACGGCTACGGAGGCAGAAGCTCGTGGGGCGGGTCTGGTGACCGAGATAGCCTACGGACGCGAACGCCGGGATCCGTCCGAAGAAGATGAAGAGCCGACGGGGAAAGCAACCGTCGTGCAGCGGACGGTCCGTTCTGGCCAGAGCGTGCGACATCCTGGACACGTCGTAATTATCGGTGACGTCAACCCCGGCGCGGAGGTCGTGGCTGGGGGAAGCATTGTGGTGTGGGGGCGGCTGCGCGGACTGGTGCACGCTGGGGCTTTGGGGGATGAAGATGCTGTGATCTGTGCCCTTGACCTGGCTCCCACGCAGCTTCGAATTGGCAAGCACATCTCACGCTCTCCAGAGGAGCGGCCGTCTAAGCCTGTCCCGGAGAAGGCCTCGGTCCGTGATGGACGGATCGTGGCGATTCCGTGGCCCGTTGAATGAGAGTGGGCGGAAGAAAGGAGTGCCAATGGAAGCGAGAGTAGTGACCATTACGTCGGGGAAGGGAGGCGTCGGCAAGACGACCCTCTCGGCTAACCTCGGAGCTGCGTTGGCGATGCGGGGACAGCGTGTTGTTGTCATCGATGCTGACGTTGGACTGCGTAACCTGGACGTGATGCTGGGGCTCGAAAACCGCATCGTCTACGATCTGGTGGATGTAATCGAAGAGCGGTGTCGACTGCGGCAAGCGCTGGTGCGTCACAAACAGCTTTCAAAGCTCTACCTGCTGCCGGCAGCCCAGACTCGCGACAAGAGCGCCGTTCAGCCCGAGGATATGGTTCGCATCTGCGACGAGCTTCGAGAGGAATACGACGTTATGCTCATCGACTCTCCGGCTGGCATTGAGCAGGGGTTCCGCTACGCGATGGAGCCAGCTGATGAGATCCTGATCGTCACGAATCCGGAGGTTCCCGCTGTACGTGATGCCGACCGGGTGATCGGGTTGATCGAGGCAGAGGAGAAAGGCCCGGCCCGTCTGGTCATCAACCGGCTTAAACCCGATATGGTGGAGCGAGGCCAGATGCTGAACATTGCTGATGTCGTTGAGCTACTGGCGATCGAGCTTGTTGGCGTCGTACCGGAGGACCAGAGTGTGTTGATCGCTGCCAACCGGGGCGAGCCGCTGACGCTGTCGAGCAATCATTCTCGGGCGGGTCACGCCTTTCACAACATCGCCCGGCGGCTGCTTGGGGAGCAGGTTCCCTTCCAGCCTCTGAAAGAGCCCGGTATGTTTGAGCGATTCCTGCGCTTTGTCAGTCTAGAGAGGAGTTGACCGAAATGGGATTCCTTGAACGTCTTTTTGGTCGTCGGGAGCCATCCAGTGGTAGGGTTGCCAAGGATCGCTTGCGCCTCGTGCTGACACAAGACCGCGCTGGCATCTCGCCCGCGCTGCTGGATACGTTGAAAGACGAGATCATCGCCGTGATATCACGTCACGTAGACGTGGAGGTTGATAGTGTTCAAGTGACTGTCACACAAAATGGTCACGAGTCGAGTCTCGTGGCCGATATTCCATTGGCGAATCCACGGGGCACGAGAGAGAGGTAGGAGGCAGGTTGCGTCTCTGGCGTCACTTCGACTACACACTGCTCATTACCGTCATTTTGTTGACGGTTTTTGGGGTGGTGATGATCTACAGCGCTAATCTCGGCAGTCTCGATCCTCGGTTGCAGGACCTTTGGCGGCGCCAGGCGATCTTCGGGGCTGTTGGAATTGGGTTGATTGTGTTGCTGGCGGTGTTTCCTCGCGATTTCCATTGGCTTGGTGATTTCTGGTGGTTGTTCTATCTTATCGCTGTGGTCTTACTCGTCCTCGTGCTCGTCTTTGGACAGAGTGAGATTGGTCGCGTGCGGAGCTGGTTCGATCTTGGATTCATTCGGCTTCAACCCTCGTTCTTGGCAATGAATCTACTCGCCATTTCGGTAGGGGCTGTGCTAAGCCACCAGCGGCAGCGCCGGTCTTCTTCCGCCCCCCTGTTCGGCGCGCCGAAGACGAGCCTGGCTGCATCCGAGTCTGACGATATTGGGATGGGCAACTACCTGGCCTCGGGGATGATGACGGTGGTGCTGGCAGGCCTGGTCTTTCGGCAGCCGGATATGGGAACGGCCGCAGTACTTGTTGCTATGTGGTTGGCGATGGTATTTGAGTCCGATCTCGGTGTACGGTATATCGTAGCGACGGTTCTGGCAGGATTGGGCGGACTGTATCCGATGTGGAAAGCGATGGACGTGCTGGACTTCGGGTACATGCAGGATAGGATCTTGGGCTTCATCAACCCGAGCAGCAATCCGGACGTGGCGTATCAACTTCAACAGGCAGCGATTGCCATAGGGTCGGGAGGACTGTGGGGCAAGGGGCTTGCTCAAGGGACTCAGAGTCAGCTGCGATATCTGCCGGTCCGTCACACAGATTTCATCTTTGCCGTCACTGCTGAGGAGCTGGGCTTCGCAGGCGTGATGCTGCTGTTTGTTCTCTACCTGATTCTATTCTACCGCTTGCTGCGGATCATCTTGGTTGCCTCGGATGGCTTCGGACGGATGATTGCGTCGGGAACACTCGCCATGATCTTGTTTCAAGCGGTGGTGAACATCGGCATGAATCTGAGGCTGCTACCCGTCGTGGGGTTGCCGTTACCCTTTATCAGCTACGGTCCCGCGGCATTATTGACCACGATGATCGGCATTGGGCTTTCGGAGAACGTGGTGATGCGTCACCGGAAGCTGGAGTTCTGAGTGGAGGAGGCTGAAACACGTGTGGCCCTGGTTCGAGGAGACTCTCGGTATGACGGTGTGGCCAGGGCGTTGCGCACCATCGAAGACTCGATCGATCTGGAGGACGTTCGACGCCTTCTGATTAAGCCTAACTTTGTCTCTGTTGAGCGCCAGCTGGCGGCGACCCACGTGGATGCCGTTCGGGCAGTGCTCGATTTTGTTCGTGCTCGGTACGACGGGGCTGTGACGGTCGCTGAAGGAGCAGCGGTATCCCCGACGGGGGAGGGATTCCGTCGTTTTGGCTATGAATCTCTGGTCGATAGATATGACGTTGACCTTGTAGATCTAAACGCCGATGAGACGGTGGCGGTGCGGATCTATAATCGTCGCTTGCGACCCCTCACAGTCGATCTGGCTCGCACCGCTGTGGAAGCCGACTATCGCATCTCCGTTGGCCCACCCAAGACTCACGACGTCGTCATCGTCACGCTCTCCATCAAGAATATGGTGATGGGGGCGCTGGTCAATCCAGGGGTGGCCGGTAACGGGGGAGGGGTTCTTTCGAGGACGCGATCTGTGGCGCGGCTCATTCCTGATTGGATGAGGAGGTCGGGAGCAGTCGAGTGGCTCAAAGGAGCGATCCTGGGTTCCACCTGGGGCTCAAGTAAGATGGCTATGCATCAAGGTATGCGGGCCATCAACCTCAATCTGGCAATGGTAGCGCCCTACGTCTGGCCTCATCTGGCCGTGGTCGACGGTTGGCACGGCATGGAGGGGGAAGGCCCATCGGATGGCGATGGGGTTGAGTGGCGGGTGGCGCTGGCGGGCGCTGATTCGCTGGCGGTTGATGCGGTGACTACCGAACTGATGGGGTTTGACGCGGAGAGGGTTGGATACCTCCAGTACTGTGGTGAGCTCGGCCTGGGCATCGGAGCGTTAGAGGGGATCGACCTGACTGGGAACATCGCGCCGGCGGATGTACAGAAATCGTTCAAGGCTCACCCTACGTATGGGAATCAACTTGATTGGTGTATACAGGGAGTGGAACAATACTTAGTGCCTGCCCCAAGGGGCGAGGGCTAGCTGGATTTGGGAGCGCACAGGAGTGATGAGGATGACAAACGAGCAATCTTCTGATTTCATTCGAGAGATCGTCAAAGAGGATATGGAGGCAGGGAGGTTTGACGGTCGGGTTCACACCCGATTCCCTCCGGAGCCGAATGGGTACCTACACATAGGACACGCCAAAGCGATCTGCATCAACTTCGGGATCGCTGAGGACTTCGACGGGCTCTGCAACCTGCGCATGGACGATACCGATCCGACGAAGGAAGAATGGGAGTACGTGAAGTCCCAGCAGCGAGACGTGGAGTGGTTGGGCTTTGATTGGGATGACCGGATGTTCTTTGCGTCCGATTACTTCGAGCAGCTCTATGAGTGGGCCGTGGAGCTGATCAAGAAGGGGAAGGCTTACGTCGACGATCTGAGTCCGGAGCAGATTCGGGCGTACCGGGGTGATTTCACGACGGTGGGGAAGGATAGTCCCTATCGCGATCGCTCGGTGGAGGAGAACCTGGATTTGTTCGAGCGTATGCGCGCCGGTGAGTTCGACGAGGGCGAGCGCGTGCTCCGGGCCAAGATCGATATGGCACACCCCAATATGAACATGCGCGATCCGATCATGTACCGCATCCTGTACGAGACACACTACAAGCAGGGCGACGATTGGTGCATTTATCCCACGTATGACTGGACGCATGGGCAGTCCGATTCGATTGAGGGGATCACCCATTCCCTCTGTTCACTGGAGTTCGAAGACCATCGACCGCTCTATAACTGGTTCCTCGAAGCGCTGGAGATTTATCATCCGAGACAGATCGAGTTCGCGCGGCTCTATCTGAGTCACACCGTAATGAGTAAGCGTAAGCTCAGGCAACTGGTCGACGAAGGGTACGTCAGTGGCTGGGATGATCCCCGGATGCCGACGATCTCCGGTATGCGCCGGCGCGGCTACCCTCCCGGCGCGATCCGAGTCTTCTGCGATGAAATCGGTGTGGCCAAAGCCGAGAGTCTGATCGACATTGATATGTTGGAGCATTTCGTCCGAGACGACTTGAACCAAAACGCACCGCGCGTGATGGCTGTCATGAATCCGCTCAGAGTCGTGATTGAGAATTACCCGGAGGATCAGACCGACGTGTTCGAGGTCGATATCAACCCGGAAGACCCTGATTCTGGTAAGCGGAAGGTTCCGTTTTCCCGGGTGATTTATATCGAGCGGGACGACTTCCGCGAGGACCCGCCAAAGAAGTTCCAACGTCTCGCGCCTGGACGTGAGGTGCGGCTCAAGCGGGCGTATCTGATCACGTGCGAGGACGTGGTCAAAGATGAGAATGGTGAGGTCGTCGAGTTGCGTTGTACTTATGATCCGGAGACCTACGGCGGGGTGGCGCCGGACGGACGGTACGTCCGGACGCTACACTGGGTCTCGGCCGACCACGCACTCGATGTCGAGGTGCGACTCTACGACCGATTGTTCACCAAGGCGGATATGGGCGACATTCCGGAGGGGAAGGATTTCACGGACTACGTGAATCCACATTCGCTGAAGGTAACCACGGCCAAAGCCGAGCCGAGCCTGAAGCAGGCTCAGGCAGGGGAGCGCTTCCAGTTCTACCGGAAGAGCTACGTCTGCGTCGACCCCAATTCGACTGAGGATCACTTGATCTTCAACCGTACGGTCCCTTTGCGCAGCACCTGGGCCAAGATCGTAAAGAAGATGAAAAAGAAGTAGGATCGTCGTACTGACCGCCTCCGGGCGTCGTATGGCGAGTCCGATCAACGGATTACAAATGGAGGATGGCATGTCGGTTCGCGTTCGTTTTGCCCCGAGCCCGACCGGGGAACCGCATATTGGCAACATTCGTACTGTTGTCTTCAACTGGCTTTTTGCGCGACAGAACGACGGGCAGTTCATCTTGCGTATCGAAGACACCGACCGGGAGCGCTACCAGCCGGAGACGATTCCGGTGATTATGGACGGCTTGCGTTGGCTGGGAATGGGCTGGGACGAAGGACCGAGCCTGCAGGGGCTGGAGCGGTCTGGCGTCGAGAACGCTGGCGAGTATGCCGTCGGCGGGCCCCGTGGGCCGTATATCCAGTCGGAGCGGCTGGAGATGTATCGGCAGGTAGCGGACGCGTTGATCGAGCGGGGATGGGCCTACCGCTGCAACTGCAAGCCAGAGCGGTTGGCAAGGGTGCGGGAGCGTCAGCGGGCGGCGGAGGAACACATTATGTACGATCGCCACTGCCGTGATCTGGCGGTGCCAGTGTCTTCCGAGGAGCCACACGTGATCCGGCTCAAGGTGCCGCTGGAGGGCGAGACGGTGGTTCAGGACGCTATCTTTGGAGACGTGCGCTTCGACAACGAGCTGATCGACGATCAGATCTTGCTCAAGTCGGATGGCTTCCCGACGTACCATCTTGCGGTCGTGGTTGACGATCATCGTATGCGGATCACCCATGTGATCCGCGGCGACGAATGGATCTCCAGCACGCCGAAGCGCATCCTGATCTACCGGGCGATGGGATGGGAGCCGCCGACCTACTGTCACGTGCCGTTGGTCAACGGTCCCGATGGGAAGCCGCTCTCCAAACGGCACGGTGCTGTCTCCGTGAGTGAGTTTCGCAAGCAGGGTTATCTACCAGAGGCGTTGTTCAATTTCCTAGCTCTGCTAGGGTGGGCGCCAGGCGAAGGGGAGGAGCAGGAGATCTTCAGCCGGGAGGAATTGATCGAGCGTTTTGATCTGTTCCGAGTGAACAAGTCGCCGGCCACGTTCTCCTATAAGAAGCTGAATTGGATGAACGGCGTCTACATCCGAAGTCTCTCGGAGGATGAGCTGGTCGAGCGTCTCTTGCCCTTCTGGCAAGAGGCTGGGATGGTGCCGGATCCTTGCCCGGAGGCCCTGCGTCCCCGGCTGCGATTGGCTGCGTCGCTGGTTCAGGAGCGACTCAAGCGGCTGGATGAGGTCGTTGAATGGACCGGGTTTATGTTCGGGGACATCGAGACGCCTCCTATGGAAAGGCTGGTGCCCAAGGGGCTGACGCCCGCGGAGAGCGCTCAGATGTTGCGGGCGGCTCGAGACGTCCTGGCGGAGATTGAACCTTTCGGGCCGGAGGCGATTGAGCAGCCGCTGCGCGACCTGACGGATGAGCTGGACGTCAGCGTGGGCCAGCTGCTGGGCACGCTGCGCTGGGTTACGACTAACCAGAAGGCGACGCCCCCGCTTTTTGGGACGCTGGCCGCTATCGGGCGCGAGCAAGTGTTGGGGCGGCTAGATAGGGCGGTTGAACGGCTGGAAGGTGTCGGTTAGAGACAGGAAATGGCTTGCTGATGGCCAATGAACGTCATCATCTGAGGCCCTAGTCTGCAGCAAGCAGCGGCAGGTGCATCACTCCAGAGATGCCAATTAAACACACACAGCGTCTCGCACAGAAGCCGACGGTTTCTCCCCAACTGGTCCTGGCGAATGAGTTGCTGCAGTTCTCGTCGCTGGAGTTGGAGCAGGCCATCGTTCAGGAGTTGGCTGAGAACCCGGCCCTGGAATTGAGCGAGGTTCTGCGGTGCCGACGCTGCGGGTCGGAGATGCCCGAAGGATATTGCCCTTCGTGTGCCACGTCCGGGAGTCAGGCCGACGATGGGTGGGAGGAGGGGCGTTATCGCGATGCGGCCAGGGGCGAAGGCGCGTCGCAATCCGGTGACACAGATTGGGAGGATCCAGTCTCTCGCGTGGCCTCGTGCATGACACTGAGAGATCACTTGCTTCAGCAGGCGCGGCTGAGCTTGACCGATGAGGATATTGTCATCGCCGCTCATCTGGTTGAGGAGCTTGACGAAAGAGGCTATCTCTGCTGCGATCTTGATGAGGTAGCGTCCACAGTTGGCGTGGAGCGTGAGCGAGTGGCACGGGTTCTCTCTACCATTCATTCCCTGGAGCCAGCCGGCATCGCGGCACGTGACGCTCGCCAGTGCCTATTGATTCAGATGGAGCATCTGCGCCACGATGGCGTTGAGCAACCGTTGGCCGAGCTCCTGGTCGAGAAGCACTGGGAGATACTTGGCAGGTATTCTCTGTCGAGGGTGGCGAAAGAAGCAGGGTATCCAGCCGATGAGATCCGTGAGGCTCTCTGTTTCATCAAAGAGAATCTGAACCCGTATCCGGCTCACGTCTCCTGGGTTAGTCTACACGAGTCACCACCTGAGGACTCGACGGTGTGTCCGCAGCCTGACGTCATCATTCGTGAGAATAGGGTCCTGGAGGGGAAGTACGAGATCGAGTTGCCGAAGGCGCGCAGCCGTCGACTGCGCGTCAGTCCCGCATATGGTCAGGCGCTGGATGAGCTTCGTGGCGACGATCATCTGTCAGATAGGCAGGGGTGGGACGCGTGGAAGGCCTTCGAAGCGCGTGCCAGATTGTTCGTGAAGAGTATTGAGCAGCGCTGGCAAACACTCTACGAGTTGATGGTCTGCCTAGTCGATTATCAGCGTGAGTTCTTGGCTCACGGAGAGGCTTGTTTGAAGCCGCTCACGCGCGCCCGCGTCGCCAGGATGATGGGAGTGCACGAGTCGACTGTCAGTCGAGCCGTGACGGATAAGTACGTTCAACTCCCGTGTGGAGAAGTCGTACCGCTGGAGAAGTTCTTTGACAGTGCGGCCCCCATCAAGCGAATGATTGAAGATCTGGTTGACCAAGAGATGGAGCCGCTGAGTGACAGCATGCTGGCCGAGAAACTGGCCGAGCAGGGGTACGACCTTGCCCGCCGGACGGTGGCAAAATACCGGAATGCCCTGGGCATTCTGCCATATTCACTGCGTCGACGCAAGAAGGACTTGTCATCCTGATGGGAGAGGTCTTCTCCTGGTGCTTTCGTCGTATTCCTCTGGATTCTGGACGGGATCAAGGGGACTCGAGCTTGGATAACAGGGTCCAGGTCGGTTGGAGCTGTGACCACGTGAAAGAAGCAGCCAGGTGAGGGCACCGATTTGGATGCAAAGAGACTTGTGGGGAGGATTGTTCAACTCATCCCCCTGTTTCTCCTTGTGGCCTGTGCCAGAACGGCAGACGGAAAGCCGGGGCGACCATCGACGGCTTGTCCTGAACCAGCTCAGACTCTGTACGTAGCGACATCATCCAACTGCGGGACGGGGGCGCCATGCTACGGGAGCATTCAGGACGCCGTCGATGCTGCATCGGACGGGACTCTGATCAAAGTCGCCAGTGGCGTGTATACGACGACTGAAACGGAGGTGCTCAGGGTCAGTAAGGGGGTGCACCTGATCGGTGGTTACGATGCGGATAACTGGACGGAACCGAACGCGACGGGGCCACCGACGGTTCTGGATGCGGAAAGAGTCCCTGGTCACCGGGGTATCCACGTCGACGGCACAGGTGTGCCGACGATCACCCTGTCCGGGTTCCAGGTACAGCGAGGAAATGCTCAGGAGTCGAAGGGAGGCGGTATCTACATTGCTGGAGGGTCCGTCGTACTGAACGACAACTCGATTCTGAGCTCCACTGCCGGCTTGTCCGGGGGTGGGGTGTTCGTTTCTCTGGGACGCGTTACCCTGCGCCATAACATAATCCGGGCTAACTCAGCACCCTACGGTGGGGGTCTTTACGTCGCTGGAGGTGAGGTTTCACTTGGGGGCGATATCTTCACGCTGAATGAGGCCGAGAATATGGGAGGAGCGATTGCCGTGGATGGCGGTGTCTTGACGGGTACCAACGTCAGCGTCGTGCGGAACACTCTGGCCGAGGCAGGGGTCTATCTCTGTGGCGGGCATCTGACTGGTAGCCATTGGACGCTGGCGGACAATGGCGCTTACGGCGTGGTCACACACCTGGGCATCAATGACGACGGGGGGGCAGCGCGGCTTGAGAACAGCATTGTCGCGTATCATGGCACGGGCCTGGGCGGTGCCAATGCCGAAGCTCACCAGACTTTGTTCCATAACGTTAGCATTCCCTGTCGCCCCGGTGCATCTTGCGTGAGTAATCTGTTTGGTGATCCGAAGTTCGTGGATCGATTGCATGGAGATTATCACATCCAGCGGGATTCGGCTGCGGTTGATCAGGGATATGGTGTGGAGGTCCCGGTCGACATGGATGGCGAGGCCCGACCGATTGGATCGGCTTCGGACATCGGTGCCGACGAAGTTGACACTGAGCAGACTTTGTATTTGCCTCTGATTGCGCGAGGTGCAATCCTGGGTAGCCCTTGAGCGCGGGAATCGTCGGCGGCTTTCACCAGGGCCTTTCTCCAGTGAGAGTCGTCCATCGTTTCTTAAACCCTTCTCAGTCACTTTTCTCTCATCGGATCTATGAGATGCGCTCTGTTATTTGCTCGCGTCAGAATCTCCCATGAGTTCACGATGAGGCCATCGATAGGGACTGATGCCGAATGGCACATCAGGGTTTGACAACATCGGGGGATTTCACGATGGATCTCGATAGTTGGGGCGGGTAGCACGTAGTTCACGGGGACTCCATTTATGACAGCCACGGTTCTCACCATTGACGACGACGACATGATACGTTCCTTCTTCAGCGGCCTGTTGAGGGATGAGGGTTACGAGGTTCTGTCGGCCGCCACGGGGGCGAAAGGTGAGGCTCTCTTGCGACAGAAGCCGGTGGATGTGGTTCTGCTCGATCTTCGTCTGCCGGACACGGACGGTCTGACGATTCTGCGGAAGATCAAGCGCCAGGACCTCAACGTGCACGTGATCGTACTCACTGCCTACAGCGGCGTGCGAAGCGCGGTGGAGGCGATGAAACTTGGAGCATACGATTACATAGATAAGCCGTCGGATGCATCGAAGCTGAAACTGATCATCAAACGGGCGCTCCAAGAGCTGGCGATGCGGCGTGAGATTGAGCGGCTCCGACATAAGTCGGCCGGATATCCCAAAGGATGGATTGTCGGCGAGAGCGACGAGATGCGTCGCATCGCCAGCCTGGTGCGCAAGGTGGCTCAAGGGAAGGCGACCGTCCTGCTACAGGGAGAAAGCGGAACTGGCAAGGAGATTGTCGCGCACGCCGTTCATCGTCAGAGCCCGCGGTCCGAGAAGCCATTCACCGTCATAAACTGTGCTGCCATTCCCGAAGATCTCCTGGAAAGCGAGTTGTTTGGCTTTGAGGAGGGGGCTTTCACCGGTGCCAAGCGTCGGAAGAAGGGGTTGCTCGAGGTCGCTGACGAGGGGACGCTTTTCCTGGATGAGATAGGTGAAATGACCCCTAAGATGCAGGCGAAGATCCTCCGTGTGTTGGAGACGAGAATGGTCCGTCGTGTCGGCGGGACGAGTGACGTCAAGGTCGACGTACGGTTCATTGCAGCCTCCAATCGAGACCTGAAGGAGGCGGTGAAGCAAGGGACGTTTCGAGAGGATCTTTACTACCGACTTGGTGTGGTCGTTATCGATCTTCCTCCACTTCGCGAACGAATACAGGACCTGGAGCTCTTCGTCGCGGCGTTTATCGACGAGTTCAACCGTTCCATGGGCAGGAAGATGAACGGGGTATCGAGCGATGCTCTCGAACTGATGCGACGTTACTCCTGGCCAGGAAATATCCGCGAACTCCGCAATGTGGTCGAACGGGCGATGGTCCTGTGCGATGGTGATGAGATACAGGCAGCACATCTTCCTGCCGAGCTCAGCGACGGCTACGGGCCTCCTCGCGGCGTCTTGCGTCTGGATTCGCCTCCGGATCTTCCGCCTGGTGGCGTCAATCTTGAGGACGTCGTGGACGACGTAGAACGTCATTACATTGAGCAAGCCCTAGAGCGCACGGACGGCAATCAGACGGAGGCGGCTGAGCTTCTCGGTATTTCGCGGGACCAGTTGCGCTATCGGATGGAGAAGTACGGAATTATCTGACCATCCGCAGATTGAGGCTATGCGGATTATTCCCCACAGCGGGGAATTATCCGCTACTTTCCGGCCTCCATACAGTGAGATCGTCTTTTGCTATGCGACCCTTTCCGATTTAGCACCAAGCCGACTTTGCTCCTCACATAGCTGTGTCCCTTCCTCCGTTTTTCTGCAGAACGTAGCACGTATCTGTCTTCCAGAATCAGCGCTTTCTGCGTTTGACCCTCTTGTGCAACTCCAGCCCTATATATGGTGTGATGGCGCCGCGACACCCATAGATATAGGGGTTGCGCGGGGCAGCCTGGTCTCTCGTTGCGCGCACTACTTCGGCGTCCCTCGCGTCGATCTCCGATCTACCGGTCGAAATCCTCCTGGAATAGCCTGCTTCAGTCGTCGATTCCCTCCGTCTCTCGCTTCCTGCTGGAGATGCTGGCACGTTTCTTGCGACAATATAGAAGTGAACGAACGTGGATAGTAGTCTCAGAGAGGCGAAGAAATGACAATTAGGATGTGGGATTCTTGGAATAACCTGGTGTTTCTCGAGCCGACGACTTGGGAGTTCTCGCTTCTTGCGCTCTATGGTGTAGCGACAATCCTCTTGCTCGTCCGTTTTCGGCGGGAGTTCGTAGAGGTAACTCGGTCATGGCGCCGGACCTCGTTGCTCGTCGGGCTGCTCATTCTCCCACTAGTCACCAATCGACTCCTGGTTGCGCATTTCTCTTCATCGGCACTGCTACCGCCGCCTAATATCCCGCTCGAGCCAAGACGGCCTTCTGCTTCGTTGCTCAGTGTCTGTCCCATTCTCGCTGCCGGGATATGGCTTGGCGCAGGTCCAGCTGCTCTCGTAGGGGCGATCAGTGGCGCATTGAGAACGGCGGCAACGACTGGAGGTATCACCGACCCGTTTCACCTCGCCTTCTTCGGCTTTATCGCTGGGTTCAGCCTGCGTCAGAAGTACCGCGGACGGCTGGAGGCCGCGATCCGTCAACCCAGCGTCGCTTCACTGGGGGCGATGCTCGTCGCCGGCTTCTTGTTCCTGCTCTCGAGCTGGGCCCACGTGGCGGATTCGGGGCTGGCGGGCTTCGACTATGCACTTCAGATCACGAAGGTCCGCGTCAGCTGCGCCATGCTGGAGGCAATCGTGGCCGCTGTAGCCTTCCAGCTTCTGTACGTCGGACGCCCATCGCTGCGCCCGGTTCAGACTGCACACCGGGTATCCCCTGCCCGACGGAGCTTGAACTGGAAGTTGCTCGTCGTCATTGTGCCTCTTATTGTGGTTATGACCCTGGGGCTGGTTTACGCCGTGACCACAATTACGCTTCGTGGTGCGCGGGCACAGGCTGTCCGTGATCTGGCTCGAGATGCTCAGAGTGCTGCTGATAAGATTCCCAACTTCATCTACACTGGTCAAGGGTTGCTGGCAGAGTTCGCACGGGACGAACGACTGCTGAAGGCTGAGCCGGAGCGAATGGAGAGATTGCTGGAGAGCAACCTTCGTGTTGGGACTTTCTTCGATCAGCTGATGCTATTCGCCCCCAATGGACGGCTGCTGGCAATGTATCCTCCGGCTCCGGCAGGAGACGCTACATTGACCGCTCAGGAGCATACGCTTATCAAGCGGGTGCTCGAAGATGGCGCTCCTCAGATCAGCTCTGGTCATCAATCGCATCGGGATGAGGCCCTCGTGTCATTTCTGATGCCAATTGAGCCCGAGACAGGAACCGGACAGAATCTTGGCGCACTGGTTGGCCGCGCTCATTTGCAGGTCAACCCTGCAATCAGCCGGCTTCTGGCTGATCTTCAATGGACCAGCGGTCGCGGCGAAGGGTTCGTCGTGGACGCCAGCGGTCGGGTGGTGGCTCATCCAGACCCCGGCGCAGTCCTCACAAGGTGGGATGAAGAGCGGTATCAGAACTGCGTGGAGGACACACAACCAGAAGGGCTCGTCTGCGAGGGTCGCGATCCAATACAGAACACCCGCGAGCTACTATACGTGCTCCCTGCGGAGGGTTACCCGTGGTCGGTGGTAATCCGGCTTCCATACGAGGTCGTTCTGGAGGAAGCCAGGCAGGTTGCCGTGCCGCTGCTCGTGCTCCAGGCGATCTTTGGCACGGGACTCGTCGTCGCGACCGTCTTTCTGGTTGGTCGGATGACTCATCCCCTTGAACGGCTCGCTGATGGTGCCGAGCAGATCGCTGCGGGTACGCTGACGGATCCGATTCAGATAGATGGCGCGGATGAGGTAGGCCGACTTGGTGCTACGTTTGAGGATATGCGGGCGCGGCTCAAGGAACGGATGAGCGATCTCTCTCTACTGCTTGAGATCAGTCAGGCGGTCTCATCGACGCTTGATCTCTCGACCGGGATGTCCTTCATCCTTGAGGGAGCTCTGGAGGCTACTGAGGCCCAGGTCGCCCGTGCTGTCTTCGTCACAGATTCTAAGGTCAAGAAAGCGGTTATCGGCCGTGGAGAGTTCCAAGAGGGACTGGCCAAGATGGATCGTGTCCTGGTTGCAGCTTTGGGAGATAGCCAGGAGCCATTCATCGCTGAAGACTTGACTCAGGCCGAGTTGGCGGGCGATGCTCAGATCATCGGCGGCCCTATCGAGGCTGCCGTCGCGCTGCCGGTACGCACGAAGAAGCGGATGTTGGCCGTGATCTGGCTCGGGTATCGGACGGTGCAGCAATTTGAGAAGTCGAAGCTAGATTTTCTCTCTATGCTCAGCAGTCAAGTAGCGGTGCTGATTGAGAACGCTCGTCTGTTCCACGTGGTTGAGAGCGAGCGCAGCCGTCTGGCGGCGATCCTGGAGAGCGCGTCCGATGCCGTTCTGGTCACCGATCACGAGGATCGACTATTGCTCGTAAATCCGGCAGCCGAGCAAGCGTTCAGTGTCAGATCCAGAGCCGTGCTGGGGGTCGACATCGAGCGGACGGATCTGGCACCGGAAGTGATAGACGCTATGATGGGCCCTTCGGATACCGGAGAGGCCCCGAAGGAAGTTCTCCTACCGGATGGGCGGGTGCTGTACGCAAATGTGTCGCAGATAAAGGATGCCAGGGGCAGTAAAGCCGGTCGCGTGGCCGTCATGCGCGATATCACACACTTCAAGAAGCTGGATGAGATGAAAACCGAGTTCCTGGCAACAGTGTCTCACGATCTGCGGGCCCCCCTGACCTTTATGCGCGGGTACGCGAACAGGCTTGACGCGGTGGGGGAGCTCAACCAGACGCAGGAGAGTTACGTTGAGAACATTTTGCACGGCGTCCAGCGAATTGACGACCTGGTGACCGATCTGCTCGATCTGAGTCGCATCGAGGCTGGGTTGGGTGTGGAGCGGAAACCGTGTCATCTAGGTTTGGTCCTGGCCGAAGCTGTGAGCGGTCTTCGGGGTCGAGCGGCGGCCAAGGGTGTTTCCTTGAATATCCAGTCCCCGGTGGACCCGCCAGCCGGAGGGAAGAACGTGGCTGTGCGCGGTGATCGAGCGCTTCTGCGTCAGGCCGTGGTCAATCTGCTGGACAATGCGATCAAGTACACGCCCCGGGGGGGCAACATCTCGACGGAGCTCTCTCTGCATACACGGAACGGCGATCGACAAGCGGTGATTACTGTTGCTGATACGGGCATTGGTATTGCCCCCGATGAGCAAGCAAGACTGTTCGAGAAGTTCTACCGGACAAAGCGAGGCGGTGAGGCGATCGCGTCGGGAACCGGGCTGGGCCTTGCTATCGTGAAGTCGATCGTAGAGCGGCATAACGGGAAAGTCTGGGTAGAGAGCAAGGTGAATGAGGGTAGCACGTTCTGCATCAGCTTGCCGCTGCAGAAGCGGGAATCGCTTCCAGCGGATCTGCTGTCCTTAGAGGTTGCCTGATGTTGGGGCAACAAGAGAAACATTTCGATCGATGAAAGGAAAGGAATCATGATCACAGCTCTCAAAGTTCTGATGTCAGTCACGATATTCGCGCTGGGTTTGTCTTCGTGCGCAGCCGGCCTTTGGACCATCCTGGCCAAGCAGTATCAAGACGCACTGAAACGGATCTCAGCGCAGTCAGCGAAGGTCAGCAACAAAGCAGTTACAGACGCTGGCCTCGCCCCGCTCATCCAAGCGATGTCAGGTCTGGTTGAGGCGATCAACTTGCTAATCCGGACTTCGGTGGGCGTTGGGGTCTTCCTGTGCTTGGTCGGCGGCGCGCTTTGTGTCGCTGCTTTCTGGATGTTGTCCGGGCTTTAGGAGGAGTTCATAATGAGTATCGAGCCCCATAGGAGTCGACTTGGTCATCACTACGACTTGGCGATTACTCATCGAGAATCAGGGAGCGACAGAGAGGCTGTCGCGGAGTTCGAGAGTGCCCTTCAGGAAGCCGATCGGCTGTACGCTAGGATCTCCTACGAGCTAGGGTTGTTGTTCAAGCGACAAGGCGGATATGACCGAGCTTTCCGGGCCTTTGAGCACTCCCTGTCCCGCGTTCCTAACGAGGGGACGTGCCTCTATGAAGCCGGCGTGGCGCTGAACCGACTGGGCCGCTTTGAGGAGGCGGTGGAGAAGCTGGAAGCCGCACTCGAACAGAGTCCAGAACAGGCTCGGGTGTATCGGGAGATAGGGTATGCTTACCGGCACCGAGGTTGGTATGACGAAGCTTTGCACGCCCTGGAAGAAGCCATAGCGCTGGATTCTGAAGACGCCCTGACGCGTCACGATATTGCTCTCGTGCTGGAACAGTTAAGCCGACAGGACGAGGCCATTGCGCACTTGGAAGAGGCGCTGGTTCTGCAAGGCGACCCACACGACTCGGTTTCGAAGGCTTGTTGGCGTGACGAACTAGGGGCTCTCTACGAGAAGGCTGGCCGGCACGAAGAGGCTGTGGAGCAGTGCCAACTGGCTGTGCAGATCGACTCGACGCATCCCGCTCATAACCATCATCTGGGTCTGGCTTTCCGCCGCTTGGAGGAAGACGTGGAAGCCGTTCGATATCTCCGGCGGGCCGTAGAGCTCTCTCCGAATGAGGATCGGTGGCACGCAGACCTGGCTGAAACGTTGAGCTCATTGGGAGAGCACGATCAGGCGCTGGTGGAGTACCGTCGTGCCACGGAGATCAATTCCAAGGAGGCCGAGTACTTCTACGGCGCCGGGTGTTCCCTCTACCACCTGGGCGATTATGAGGAGGCGATGGAGGCGCTGAGGCAGGCCGATTCTATCCAGCCGAGTCATGCGCCGACTCACCATCAGATGGGTCTGGTTCACGAGGCGGAAGGGCGACTGGAGGAGGCTCTGGAGGCGTATGAACTGGCGTGTGCCCTGGCGCCTGATCAGGCTTCCTACTACCGCGACTTGGGCGTTGCCTATGGCCAGTTGGGGCAGCAAGATCAGGCCCTGGGCACGCTTCGGAAAGCGGTCCACCTCGACGAGACTCCGACGGGCACGGGAGACATCTACGGCCGACAGGGCCTCGTCTACGAGGACATCGGAGCCTACGATGAGGCACTGGTGGCGTATGGCAAAGCCGCTGATCTCAAGTCCGAGATGAAGGGAGAGTATCAGCTCCGAGCCGGTATTGTGTGTCAGCGGCTCGGGCGACACCGGGACGCTCTGGAGTTGTTGGGAGCGGCGAGCGATCTTGCGCCAGGAGATCCTTTGCCCTGCTACCATCAGGGCTTGAGTTATGACCAATTGAACGAGCCGGACAAGGCGCTGGGGATGTACCGCAGGGCTGTCAATCTGAATCCCCGGGATCCTACGTATCGTTTCAAGCTCGGCCGTGCTGCGTATCAACTGGGCCGGCTGAATGAGGCTCAGGACGAGACGCGTCAGGCTCTGCAACTGAACCACGATGACCCGGACATACGGGCGCAGCTGGGCCTGATCGCGGAAGCCAAAGGAGACCGGGAAGAGGCCCTGGCACAGTACAGACGAGCTGCGGAGCTAGCTCCCCAGGACGTGACCCATGTCAGGAGGATGGTCGCGCTTTATCGGGCGAGCGGCCGCTACGACGAGGCGATGGATACGCTCAGAGTAGGGTTGCGTGCCGCCCCAAAGGACGCGGAACTCCACGATGAGCTGGGGCAGCTTTATCAGGTCACCGGCGAGTACGAAAAGGCGCTGGCGACCTACGAGCAAGCTATCGCGCTGGAGCCCAAAGAGGCCCAATTCCATCGCAACCGGGCGTCTATCTTGCGCGAGCTCGGCCGGCTTGGTGAGGCTGCAACCGGATTGGAGAAGGCAATCAATCTCGACGGAGAGTCGTCGGCGGCCTATCACGAGCTGGGTACGGTTCTGGCGCTTCAAGACCGTAAGAACGAGGCGCTGGATGCCTTCAGGATGGCTCTGGAGCTCTCCCCGGAAAGCGGAGAGGTCCATTATGACTACGGAAAGCTCTGTCAGAAGCTGGGAGATCACGAGGAAGCGGCCGTCGCTTTCCAGCGAGCGCTCAGACTACAGCCAAACTGGCCCGCCGCACATTACCACCTCGGGCGGTCGTACCAGGATCAGGGAGACCCCCTCGAGGCCCTGCGGCATTACCGAGGCGCATCCCAATTGGCTCCCCAGGAGTCACGCTACAAACGGGCGATAGGGCTCGCCTATCAGCAGCTGGGTGAGATCGATGATGCGATCGGGTTCCTGGAGGAAGCGGTCACACTGGATCCACAAGACCCTTCCCTCCGGGGAGAGCTCGCCGACGCGTTCGTCAGCAAAGGCTGGCTGGCCGAAGCCATTGATGAGTACCGGCGCGCAGCCCAGTTGGCTCCGGAGGACGTGGCGTATCAGCGGCGTATCGGCAGGGCGTATCGCTCAATGGGAGATTACGATCGGGCAGTGGAAGCGCTGGAGGAAGCTGTGGCTGTGAGCCCCGACGATCCTCAGGCGCACCACGAGTTGGGCCGAACGTATCGCTGTGTTGGACGGGGTTGTGAAGCGATCGTTGAGTATCAGAAAGCGGCGGAGCTGGCCGAGATGCTCGACGATGGTCGACCTATCTATCACTTCCATCTTGCAGAGGCTCTGTACGAAGTGGGGGAGACGGAGGAAGCGGCCGAGGCCCTGTCGAAAGCGATTCGCCTGGATCCCGAGGATCCTCAGGCGCATTACCGTCTTGGAGTCGTGCTCGAAGAGCAGGGAGACTATGAGGAGGCCCTTGGCGAGTATCGAGAAGCCGCGGAAATTGTTCCAGAGCGGGCCGTCTACCAACGTCAGGCTGGCTCAGTTCTTCATCGCCTGGGCCGACACGAGGATGCCGTGGCAACTCTGCGCGAGGCTCTTAGGCTGGACCCCGACGATCCCAAGATCTACCTCTTTTTGGGGCGCGCGTGCAAGGAGCTGGGGCGTCACGATGATGCGCTGGCTGCTTATGAGCTGGCGGTAGAGCTGTCTCCAGACGAGGGAGTCTACCATCGTGATTTGGGTCTGTTGTTCCGAGAACTGGGAGACCGGGCGAAGGCCATCGCGTCTTTGCAGACAGCTATCTCTCTGGATGAGACCGACGTGGGTGCACATGGGGCATTGGGCGAGATATACGAAGCCGAGGGACGCTTGAGAGAGGCCCTTTCCGAGTATCGGCGTGCATTCGATTCGTCCCCGGGCACGACCCGATATCGACGCACGTGTGGAAGAGTCCTACGGAAGCTGGGGAGCTATGGTGAAGCTGCAAAGGTGCTGGAGGAAGCGTTGGCTATCGAGCCAGGAAACGCTGGAGCGCACTGCGAGCTGGGTGCCACCTTCGAAGCTCAAGAGCGATACGACGATGCCCGGACTGAGTACGAGGAAGCGGTGGCGCTAAGCCCCGACACTCCTCGATACCGGCTCCGGCTGGGGAGGATCTGGCGGAAGATCGGCTTGAAAGCCCGAATGCTGTTTGAGGTGGGTATTTCGGAGGAGACCGGTGAAGAGCTGATTCCGACACCAGAGCGGTACGAAGAGGGTATCGCTGCGTTGCGGGCGGCTACAGAGCTAGGCGAGGATTCGGCGGCGCTGCATGCGGAGTTCGGCACGCTTCGACTTCTGCAGGGACGAGGAGACGAGGCCGTTCGCGAGCTAAGGAAGGCAGTCGAGGCGGCGCCTCAGAAGCCCTTCCATCACCGGGCACTCGGTATGGCGTACCGAGCGACTGATGACGACGAAGGGAGCATCCGTGAGCTGCGAGTGGCGGAAAGTCTGGAACCGGAGTCGGCCGAGACTCAGTACCAGCTGGCCAACAGTCTTGAGCGGATGGGGCGACTGGAAGACGCGTTGGAAGCTCTGAGACGGGCGACGCGTCTGGCTCCGTCGGAGGCGGTATACCACTATGCTCTGGGGGAGATGTCCCGTAAGGCAGGATGCAAGGATGAGGCCAGGACTTCGCTAGAGAAGGCCGTGAAGCTTAGACAGGGGGTCGCCGTCTGGCACGGCTCGCTGGGCGATGTCTACTTCGAGGAAGGCCGTCATGACCTGGCGCTAGAACAGTTCGCGAGAGCTCTAGAGTCGGAACCCGACGAGGCTGAGTATCACCATCGCTCTGCCCGCGCGTACAGTGAAATGGGACATATGAAAGAGGCCGCCCAGCTGCTGGAGAAAGCAATCGCGCTCCAGCCGGATGTCCCGGAGTTGCTTGCAGATCTGGGCGGCATCTACTTCAGTCAGGGGAAGCATCGAAGCGCGCGAGAGAAGTACTCTCGGGCCGCCGAGCTGGCTCCCGAGAGGCCTGAGTATCTGCTTAATCTGGGTGACGTGGCTTGCGAGCTGGGGGACACCGAAGAGGCCCTGAGGAAGTATAAGGAGGTGATAGGAAGCAGGGAGGACTACACGGCGGCTTACGAACGACTTGGCGCTCTGTACGAAACGGAGTGCAACTGGCGTAAGGCCCTGGGAGCGTATGGGCAAGCGTGCGAGCTGGAGCCGAATTGTGCGTTCTACCGCTACAGAGTGGGAACTGTCCTCAAGGAGCTTGAGAGGTATCAAGATGCTTCTGAGCAGCTAGAGGCGGCGCTTGAGCTGGAGCCTGGAATGACGGAGGCTTACGGACAACTGGGGGAAGTCTACGAGGCACAGGACCGCCGCGACGAGGCGATGCAGGTGTACGAACAGGCGATCGTGCAGGCTCCCGAAGAGGCGACGCATCACGCCCGCATGGGGAAGCTGTCTCGAAAGCTCGGTCACCTGGATAAAGCACTGGAGCACGCCCGCCAGGCAGTCAGTCTGGAGCCGCAGGACGCGGCCCGGTACTATGAGCTAGGGAAGATCTATGAGGCCCGCGAGGAATACCACGAGGCTCTGGGCGCGTATCGCGAAGCATTGGACCGCGATCCAGACGAGGCTGACTATTGCTACAGCGTTGGCGTCACGTACAAACATCTCAAGCGCTATCCGGAGGCGGCGGCCAAGCTCCGCAGAGCGATCAAACTGCAGCCCGGCCACGCGGACGCCTATAAGCAGTGGGCGGCAGTGAGCGCAATGTCCTTCATCTGCCGTGAGCGGAAAGAGGGCTGACCAGGAGAAAGGGCAAACGATGAGACATTCAACACTTACATCTCCGGCGGACGCAGGGGGAGGCGAAGGCCAAGACAGCGGCACCAACCAGGTACCGGACGCGGTCCAGGAGGCCCACAGGGAGCTGGATCGGGTGATTGCGTCTCTGTCCGGGGAAATAGGTACCGGGGCTGGGTCCCGGGCTGAGCCCAAGTCTGGGCAAGGCCATCTCAGCGGGACTCGCGATCTGTACTTGATCGTCTCAAACAGGCGAGCATTGACCGAGAAGTACGGCCGGCTGGGCTTCGAACAACTGGAGGGCGATCTGGCCGAGCTCAAGCGGGCAGTTGAGCAACACGCCGGATTGGAGTGCGCGGTGATATACGTGGATGATGATCCTTCTGTGGCCAGATTTGGTCTCCGAGCTGTGGATCCAAGGAATCCGGGGCAGATCAAGAAGCTGATCGACATGGTGGACCGTGAGGTGTCGGGGCGAGGAGGAGCGATACGATACTTGCTCATCGTCGGCGGCGACAGGATCATCCCGTTCCACCGTCTGGCGAATCCCGTTGACGATCAGGATCAAGACGTTCCTTCGGACAACCCGTATGCATGTCGAGATGGTTACTACCTCATTCCAGAACGGGCGGTTGGCCGAATGCCGGACGGTGAGACTGAGGGGCTGGGTTTTCTTCATACACTGATCCGCACATCGGCGGAAGCCCATCGGAGGCGATTCGTGTCCAAGGGGTTCCTGGGAGCCCTGGGCGGACCAATCACGAGTCTGCGCCACGCGTTCCACACGTTGACAGAGATGCAGGGAAAAGGGCAGGGGCTGGGGTACTCGGCAAGTATATGGCGAAAGGCCTCGCGAGCCGTCTTTCGCGTCATCGGAGATGATAGTCAGTTGAGAACTTGTCCTCCGCTTACGTATGAGGGTTTCAAGATCACGGAGCGCCCACACTTCAGCTACTTCAATCTACACGGGATCGAGGACGGTCCGAATTGGTACGGTCAGAGGGACACGCTCTTCCCTGCCGATTATCCACTCTTTCCCCTGGCGCTGCGCCCTCAGGACTTAAGACCCGACGACCACGCCCGGTCGGTCGTATTCACCGAGGCGTGCTATGGAGCCAATATCCTGGGAAAGAACGTCGGTGATTCGATCGCCTTGCGCTTTCTGGATGCGCGGGCACTGGCTGTCGTAGGATCGACCAAGGTTGCCTACGGCTCAATCGAACCCCCTCTGCTGGGTGCTGACTTGATTGGGAAGTACTTCTGGGAGGGGCTGCAGGCACATCTCACCGCGGGAGAGGCTTTGAAGCACGCCAAGGTCAGCCTGGCAAGAGAGATGCAGCAGCGTCAGGGATATCTTGACGGCGAGGATCAAAAAGCCCTGATCAGCTTCGTGCTGTATGGCGATCCCTCGTTACCGATCAAAGCTGTCCAAGGGACCGGGCCCGTGGGAGCGGTGAGTAAGGGATTCTGCCCCCCCGTCATCTGCGGCAGGCAAGCCGAAGCGCGAGGTGGACTCGTATCCGACGAGCTGGTCGCTGCCGTGAAGGGCCGCGTCGAGATGACCCTGCCCCACATGTCCGACGCCCGGGTTCGAGCGAAGCCTCTTCCGGTCTGTGATGGGACGTGCGACGGGTCTTGCAGGTCATCAGCGGCTCACAGAAACAAGGCCTTTGGCTCTGCTCGAAGGCACAGGGACGCGCACGGGCGCACAGCCGGTTGGTCCGTGACATTGGAGAAGAGCATTCCCGTCATGGGGGATGGCAGACACCACCAGGTGGTGAAGGTGGTCGTTGACCAGGACGGTCACGTCCTTAAGGTGGCCGTATCCAAGTAGGCCCGTTGGGGAAACAGTCATGTTGATCGGGGAGTTTCGCTGTAGGACTGATGACGGTGGACGGGTAACGATTCCGTCCGAGTTCCATTCGGAGCTGGGAGAGGGCGCCACCATCACCCGGGGCATTGACCGCTGCTTGATGGTCTATCCTGCTGCAAAGTGGCAGACGCTCGCGGAGAAGATAGAGCATCAACTCCCTCTGACGAGCAAGCTGGCCCGGGCCTTCAATCGGTTGATGTTCTCCGGGGCATCGGCATGTGCGCTCGATCAGGAAGGACAGATCGAGCTGCCAGTTCCGCTTCGGGAGTACGCAGGGATCGACGGGGAGGTTGTCGTCGTCGGCTTGTTCTCCCACTTAGAGATATGGAGCCCACGGCAGTGGCAGGAGATGAGATCGGAAGCGCTTGGTGACGGCGTTGCCCTGGCAGAGGGACTGAGGGAATTCGGGATCTAGCTCTGGTTGCAGGACCCTATTGTTCACGTCTAGACGAGGGAGGATTATCATGGAGAAACGAGATAAGGTAGGCGGGGCGTCGATAAGGGTTATCGGGGTCGGCGGCGCGGGCAGCAATGCGGTGGATCGGATGATGCAGGTGGGTATTCCGGACGTTGACTTCATCGCCGTCAACACGGATGGTCAGGCGCTTTCCAGATCAGAGGCGCCGCACAAGGTTCGACTGGGGGGACGCTTTACGCGGGGGCTGGGAGCTGGCGGCGACCCAGCCACCGGAGCCGAGGCAGCCGAGCGAAGTCGGAAGGAGTTGGAGGATGTGGTGCGCGGAGCGGACATGGTTTTCATTGCAGCGGGGATGGGGGGAGGTACCGGCACCGGTGCGAGCCATGTCATCGCTCGGATCGCACGCGAGCAGCAGGCACTGACGATCGCTGTGGTGACTAAGCCCTTTGCTTTCGAAGGGAGCAAGCGTCGCACGGTCGCCGAGCGGGGAATCGAACGCCTCCAGGCCGAGGTTGACACACTGGTGGTGGTCTCCAATGATCGATTGCTGGAGGTGGTAAACAAGCGCGTCTCGCTCGATATTGCCTTCCGCATCGCGGATGAGGTGCTTCGCCAGGGTGTTCAGGGGGTCTCGGAGCTGGTCACACGGCCCGGGTTGATCAACCTTGACTTCGCTGACGTCAAGTCTATCATGGACAGAGGCGGCGGCGCCCTTGTGTCGATAGGGTATGGGGAAGGGTCGGACAGGGTGATGGAAGCGGCCCGCGTGGCGCTCAAGAGTCCACTCCTGGATATCGAGTCAATCGAGGGCACTGACGGCCTGCTGGTCAATATTACGGGTGGAGAGGATCTCACCCTGGCGGAGGTCGACCAGGCTATGGCGTTGATATCGAAGGCTGCGGTGCCTGGAGCGAAGATTCTCTTTGGGGCCGTGGTCGATCCTAAGATGGAGGGGCGGGTTCAGATTACGTTGATCGCCACGGGTCTGGATGTTGAGAAGACCGTTACGGCGCCTGCCAAGAAGGAGGGAGTCTCTCTAGCCGAGGTCTTCGGTGACGACCTGGCCGTGCCGGCTTTCATGCGATCTCCCGCCTACGCACAGGCCGGCTGGAGGAATTGAGCGGTGGCTGAATTGGACAAGCGACACGTCGTCAAGGCCAAGCGTCTGGTGTCTGAGAAGTTCCCCGAGATGGCCGACACGAAGCCGTCGGTCTCTGAGAAGCGGGTGCAGAGCAAGGGGACACTGGAGGGCGAGCAGCGCGCGAGGACGCGTTACGTGCTCACGTTCGAAAAGGACGTTTCCCTTCCTGGCGGGAACGAGCTGAAACGCCTGGTGCGGGTGACCATGGACGACACAGGGGACGTGATCCGACTCACGTCCTCCAAATAGAGGCGGGCCTGCCACGGACCATCCAGGCAGCTCGGGGCGTCGCGGAGCGGAAGGTCCTGAGCCGACGAGATGGCGGCGGAGGATGTTGGGGCGCGCCTAAGGGAAGCGTCCGGGATGAGAATCAGCTGCTCTGCAGCGTACCGGACGGCGTCCGCCTTGGGATAAGCAGCGCCCCCTGAAGCTCGGACCGCGCCTCAGGTAGACCGGTTTTGGTCACGTGCAGAACGAGATTTCCCGGGTGCATTACACCCTGGGAGCGACGTCTGACGAGTCCTTCGAGCCCGCGACTGTGGGATGCCTCAAGCAGATGTTGCCCTGCTGTCGGCGTCCCCGACACGGGGACTGGGGGCGGTCAGGCACAAGCTAGCCGCGGACTTACGTAGGTGTGATCTCTCCCTGGACTTGCCTATTTTGGCGTTTAGGAATACACTCCTCTTCTAGTCGTCTTTCGTAGCCTCTTGTTGTCTCTCTGCGTGCAGACGGCGTATCGGTTTGCCGGAACCCGTGTTATAGTTCGTGAGTTGACCCGGAGCAGAGATGAATCCTCAAGCCATTGTCATCGCGGTCTCGGCGCTTCTCGTAGCCTGGTACATCGCTGCTCACCTGTACAACCGTCGTCGCGGTCGTCGGCTTCGGCAGTGGCTGGAGGGTCAGCTGGCCGAGCTGGGCGGTGAGCGAGAGGCAGGTTGGATCGGCTCACCCGCCTCGGGAGCCCGTTTTAACGTCAGACGTACAGATCCTCCTTTCCGCAGGCTGGAAGTCACCATGCTGCTGGCGAACCGCGAAATCCCGCTCTTGTGGCTCGTGGATCATTTGCGTGGAAGACGGGACAGGATTATAATCAGAGGTACACTACGCTCACCTCGTCGTGGAGAGGTGTGGGTGACTTCGTCTCGCCGGAGCGATCGCCGCGGAGAGGATTGGACGTGGCAGGAAGGACCGCAGGGTCTGAAGATCGCATTTCGGGGCCGCAACGGGCGCCAGCTCGTGACTGCTCTTTCTCCCTGGCTCGCAGCATATGGAGCTCACCTGGACCGATTTCACTGGCAAAAGCAAGATCCTCACATCAACCTTCAACTGACCATTTCTGGACACCTTGAGACGGAAGCCGAGTCTTTTGTTACTGACTTGATTGGCGCTTTACAAGCTGATAGCTGAGAGTGGCGTTTCCCAACCCTATACGGGTTTGTGTCCCTTTCGGGGACGAACTCATAGTCGGGGGCAAAGGAGGTGCCTATAGAAGATTCGCACTCAGAGGCTTTCCGATGAGGCGCGTGGATCCGTTCCGGTATGAGTCGGTCTTCACTTCACAGGAGGGAGAAACAGCAATGAACTCGGTTATCGTGCTGATTCTGGGTGCTCTGGGCATTGCCCTGGGCTACTTCTGGTATGCGCGGCGGATAGATCGTCGCATCGTTCAACCCGACGCCAGCAAGGCCACGCCAGCCAAGATGTACATGGATGGCGTGGATTTCACCCCGGCGAGTCGAAACGTGCTCTTCGGCTATCAGTTCAAGTCCATCGCCGCACTGGGTCCAATCACCGGCCCCATCATCGCTGTGCAATGGGGATGGCTCCCGGCGCTGGTGTGGGTCATCCTTGGAACCTTCTTCATTGGATGGGTGCAGGACTACGGTGCCATGATGATGGGCGTTCGCTCTGAAGGCGACACCATGGGCGCTCTGAGTTACAAGCTCATCTCTCCCCGAGCGCGCAACATCCTGATGATCTTCATCTACTTCTACCTGCTACTGATCATGGGGGCCTTCGGAAACGCAGTCGGCAAGGTGCTGATGACTAACCCCAAGGTGCCCTTCGGGATGATCACTGTCGTCTTGATGGGTATACTGGCAGGTCAGATGACGTATAAGATGAAACGGGACATCATCCTGACCACGGTGGTGACAGTCGGACTTACGTTCTTCGGTATCTGGCTCGGGACCCGACCGTTTATGTCGAACATCTTCTCGTCCTTCTACGGTCTGCCCGATTCTCCGACCGTCTTCCTGGGCAACACCCAGGCTCAGGTATTGGGAACCCTGCTCGTGATAGCTTTCTGCTATCTCGGTTCAGTGTTGCCGATCTGGTCCTTTGCCCAACCCGTCAACTACGTCTCGTTCTGGATCGTGACGCTGGGAGTGATCGGCGGGGTCATCGGTCTGCTGATCTGGCGTCCTGGAATGGGTGACTTCCCCGTCTATACGCAGTTCACCACTGCAAGCGGTCCGCTGTGGCCCATTCTCTTCATCACCATCGCGTGCGGTGCCGTTTCTGGGTGGCATAGCCTGGTCTCCTCCTCCGGCACAGCGCGTCAGTTAGAGAAGGAGACAGACGCCTTGCCGGTGGGCGGCGGGGCCATGTTTATGGAGATGGCTTTCGCCGTGATCGCCTTCTTGACGGCTACGGTCGCGTTTGGAGGCTGGCAAGGGTACCAGGATGCAGGAGGGGCTGGCGCAGCCCTGGCGGTTTTCGCTGGCGGGCTGGCTAAGTTCCTGGGACAGATCGGCATTCCGGAAGCCTTCGGGACAGCCTACGGCTCCGTGTTCCTGACCATTATGGCGCTTACGATCATGCAGCTTGTGGTGCGTTTCATGCGCGTGGCCAGCGCGGAGTTGGTGGGCAGGTCGATACCGGTGATGAAGAACGTCCATGTGGGGACCATCGTGGCTCTGATCCTGACGTTGGTCTTTGTGTGGATCATCCCCTGGCTGACCATCTGGTCTGCGTTCGGAGCTTCTAACCAACTGATGGCAGGGTTAGCATTGTTGCTGATTGCCTTGTGGGCGATGTCCGAGGGCAGGAAGCACACGTGGGCGCTCTACCCCTCGATCTTCATGATCATCACGACCATCGCAGCTCTGCTCTATCTTGCCTATACCAACCTGTTTGTCAAGTTGCCAGCGGCCACCACGGTAGAGGGCTCTATCGCCTCGGTTCTGGTGGGCGTGATCGCCTTAGTCCTGGTGGTGGCAGCCGCTTTCTTGATCATCGATGGTATGAGGGCTCTTCGGAAGCCGCGGGAAGAAGCGATCGAAGCAACCTAGCCGACCAAAGGGCAACGAGAGGGAAGCCCCCGCCCCTCTCGTTGCCGGATGAAGAGGCACCCTTTTTCCTGAAGGCCCTCCGCCACCGAGCGTTTAGGTATCCTGCGTTCATCATCGACGGACGTACGACGTGCGTTGGCTGGGAATCTGTGAACCTAGACCAACTACTGGAGGAGGAAATGACGAGGGTAACGGAGCCCGAGGAAGGATGAGGTCTCCTACGTGGGAAGACGTTAGAGAGAGAATGAAGCGCATCTACCAAGCTGCCTGCGAAGTCTTCTACGGCATGAGTGTCTATGAGTGGGTGCGAGAGTGCAGGAAATCCCGCGGGGAACTTGAACGTATGTTCGTCCTGATCACCTTTGGCGATCTGTTGGGCGTTCCGATCTTACCGCCCTACTATACCCTACAGCTGCTCCCGTACATCGTCCCTCAGATTGAGAGGTGGCGACGCAGCATGCTCAGGGAGCGGGATCTGACGGACTTGTTTGATGAGGATATTGGCTGAAGCGAAGGGCTGATGCTAAGGGCTGACGATTGCTGTGGACTTATTCTGTTGGGGGCTCGTGGATGACGAGACCACGGGATGGGGCTCCCGGGGACGAGCGGGTCTCCGAATGTCAGATGATAGGATGAACAAGGAGAGTAGAGATGACAGAAGAAGAAAGGCAGGGTATTCTGAAGCGGATAGGCGGCTCGATCAAAGAGTTTCTCTATGGCATGGCCGGCCACGACATGACGCGGTACGCCCTCAAGACGCGTGGGAGTATGGAGCATCTGTTCATTTTGATCACGATGGGCGACCTGCTAGGTGTGCCCATCTTGCCCCCTTATTATTCCCTGCGTCTGCTGCCTTACGTCGTACCGCAGATCAGCACGTGGAAGCGCCGCATGCTGCGCGAGCGGGATCTCACGGATGCACTAGCGTAAAGGGAGGCTATCTTGTCACTCGCACGCATCTTCGAAGAACATCCTGAGCGTCGCTACATCATGTACGGGGGGAAAGGCGGTCTGGGAAAGACCACGTTCTCCGCCGCTACCGCCTACTGGTTGGCCAAGCAGGGCCACAAGGTCCTGGTCTTCTCTGTGGATCCCCAGGCTTCTCTCACCGATATCTTCGAGCAGGACATCTTTGGCAAGGGGCCAGTAGAGATTGTGCCCAATCTATTCGCGCAGGAGATCGACGCCGACAGGCACATCCATGAGTACCAGGAGGAGATACGGGCGAAGATTCGCGAGATGTACGGCTTCGAAGAGGTTCCCGAGGAGATCGAGAGCTACATTCAGGCTGCGGCTGCGGAACCGGCGATGGAGGAGAGCGCCATCTTCGACAAGGTGGTGGATATCATCGTCGGTGGCGAGTACGATTACTATATCTACGACCTCGTCCCCCTTGGTCACGCGCTATACTACCTGAGCATGGCGAGCGTCTATGACGAATGGATCGAGAAGATCACGTCGCTCCGGGAGGAGATGCAGGAGTATGCTCAGGTCGCGGCTATTCTGGAGCGGAAAGAGGAGACGGAGGGGGATCAGATCCTGGCCGAGCTACAGGATATCCGGTATCGTATCAACACGTCTTCGAGCATCCTCACGGACAACGAGAAGACGGCCTTCTTCTTCGTCATTATCCCTGAGGAGATGGCGTTGGTCGATACGCAGAAGGCGGCCACTAAGTTCGCCGAGTTCGATGTGCCACTGATTGGCTACATCGTGAACCGCGTGCTTCCGGCTGAGCTGGCGGATGAGGACATCCCCCCGTACCTGGAGAACCGCATCGAGATGCAGCGACAGTATCTGGCGAAGATCGACAATCTGTTCGGTGCCGAAGTGCTAGCCCGGGTCCCCGAGTTTGAACGAGATATCACAGGCCTCGACATGATCGCCCGCATGGCCGAGACGATGTTTGGAGGTGAAGGAACATGACTGTGCACGACAACATTGAGCAGTCGACGCGTGCGTTCGTGCAGGAACATCCTGGCCTCAAATATAACTTCTTCGGAGGCAAGGGGGGTGTGGGAAAGACGGTTATGGCCGGGGCGGCGGCGCTCTGGTACGCACGTCAGGGTAGGCGCACCCTTCTTGCGTCGACAAACCCGGTTCACTCGTTGACCGGGATGCTGGGCCAGGACGTCTTTGGTAGGCCCACGCTGGTCGAAGGCGAGGAGAATTTCTGGGCCTACGAGATCGACACGAAGGATACGATTGAGGAGTCGAAGAAGGAAATCCGAGAGAAGATCGAGTGGTTCCTCAAGTACGCGGACATCAAGACAAAAGCGGAGGAGTTCGTCGAGTCGGCAACGATGAACCCGGCTTTCGAAGAATCGGCCATGTTCGAAAACATGATCGATCTCATGTTCGAGGATGAATACGACGTCTACGTGTTCGACACGGCCCCCACGGCCAATGCTCGCCGTCTGCTCGGTATGTCCGACGTCTACTCTATGTGGGTCAACAAGATGGTCCAGAGTCGAGAGGAAGCCCAGAGCCTGAAGGAACTGCTCTCCTACAGCAAGGAGAAGGAAAGGGACCCTTTGATGGATTACCTGCTCACCTTCCGGGACCGAATGGAGCACGCCAAGACGTTGCTGACCGACGATGAGAAGACGGCCTTCTTCTTCATCACTCTTCCAGAGGCGCTGCCGATCGCGGTGATAACGCGTTTTCTCAATTGGTTCGAGGAGTTCGGCATACCGGTGGGCGGGGTGGTGGTCAATATGCGGATGGACCCGGCGGACCTGGGGGACAATCCCCCGGAGTTCGTCCGCAACCGCATCGAGATGCAAAGAGAGTACATGGCGGAAATCTGGAATCGCTTCGACAACGTGCGGGCCATCGTGCCCCTCTTCCAGACCCAGGTTCAGGGCGTGGACATGTTGGCTCAGGTGTCGCGGCACCTGTTTGGTGGATAGGGGTTGGCATGGTGGATATTGAGGTGTTGTGAGTATGAGTATGGATTCGCCCCTCGTTATACCGCTGATCGGACTGCTCTACTTGCTTGGCTTTGGCGCGCTTTCTTACGTGCGTGGGCAGGGACTGTCTGTCCGATTCGCCGTTGAAGGATTGATTGTCACTGCCATTGGGACCGTATTGAGGTTCGCCACGATACCGGTCCATCCTCTTCTCTTCCTCATCGTCCTGTATCTCATCACGATGCGAGTGCGGCTGATCGTCGACGTGGGCAATTGGTTCAGTGCCAGAGGGAAACTAGAAGAGGCACTTGCGGCCTATCGTCTGGCGCTTCGCCTGGGACCGGATACGTCGAGCCGACAAATCGTGCTGATCAATCGCGGCGTCGCGCAGCTGCGGGGCTGCGACCCGGATGGTGCCTACGTCACGTTGACGGAGGCTTTGATGGGAGGCGACGGCCAAATCGGGGCCACGCACTGGGCTGCCTGCTACTACAACCTGGGGCTGGCGTGTCGTCGGACGGGCCGGGAGGCGGAGGCGATTCGTCGTTTCAACGAAGCGGTCGATGCCTGGCCCGATTCAGTTTTCGGTCGGGCGGCGACACGCGAGCTCGAGAAGGACGGCACGGACTCGGTAGCGGACTCTGAGTGACGTTGGATGATCTGGAGACGCAGAACCCTCTGGCGCTTTTCCGTCCAGAGGGTTTTGCGTTCGATTCAGCCCGACAGTAGCCAGGAATCTGGCGCCGCGATGAACAAGGGCTCGGACACGAGTGATTTCGGGCCCCCAGCTCAGGCGGCTCCAGAGTACTAAGTAGCGGCCTTGTGGGTCAAGGGAGATTGTTTGGCCCGACGGATTTGACCCGCTATCGGAGCGGGATAGACGTGGTCTTGTCGGAAAAACGTGCTTTCGAAGTGGAAGTGGGTCAGGAATCTTTGACTTTTGGGCCTGGTCATGCTAAGATATGATAGTGGTTTTATTTGGGGTGTTTCATCGCCTGTGGGCTGATTACGTGTTTTCATTTCTTTATTATTCTCCTTCGAAGACACGGGTTTAGATTCTCTCAGATGAGGATCTCTACCCAAGTGGAAATCTGCGCCCAGGCCCAGTAGCCACGGAGCTGCTGGGAGACGCCCCTGGCGGGTGAGGTCTTGGTGTCCCTCACCTGTCTTGTTATACATTATCTGTTTATTCCAGGGGGTGGGTCGTGAGTGCGGATTTCGTCTCTCGTATCGTCGGGATGCTTGTTCTGGCTATCGCCGGTATCTTCTTCGGGACGTTCCTGGCGGCGGAGCTTGGTGGGGAACCATACCAGTACGCCGCGATCTTCTTCCTCATTGGTGCACTGGCAGGGCTTGTGCTGACTCCGTATCTGACGGTGCGGCCCTTTGTTGCTCTCCGGAAGCGAATCCGTCAGGCGCCGGCACAGCAACTCCTCGCAGGTATTCTGGGTCTGGTCGTGGGCCTCATCATCGCCGCTTTGCTCGTCTTTCCCCTCTCTCTGCTGCCGTCGCCCTTCAGACAGATCTTGCCGTTCGTCGCTGCTGTCCTCTTCGGCTACTTCGGGATTATGGTGATGATCACTCGCCAGAACGATCTCTTCAGCCTAGTCCGGGGGCAGTTGCCAGAGCGAGGTGGCAGCGGACAGCGGAGGGTCGCCAACCCCAGGTCGGTGCTGCTCGATACGAGCGTTATCATCGACGGACGCATCGCGGACATCAGTCGCACCGGCTTCCTGGAGGGCGAGATGCTGGTGCCGCGGTTCGTGCTGAATGAGTTGCAGCACATCGCTGATTCCTCGGACGGGCTCCGCCGTCGGCGGGGGCGCCGGGGCCTGGAGATGCTGCGGCGCCTCCAGGACGATTCGGTGACTCCAGTGCGGGTCGCCGACATGGACGTCGAAGGCGTCCACGAGGTAGACGACAAGCTTGTGCTGCTGGCGAAGCGGATGCGGTGTCCGATTGTGACAAACGACTACAACCTCAACCGCGTCGCCCAGCTGCAGGGCGTGCGGGTGTTGAACATCAACGAGCTAGCAAATGCTGTCAAGGCCCTGTTCCTCCCCGGTGAGTCGCTGGATATTGAGATCATTCAGGAGGGGAAAGAGATTGGGCAGGGGGTGGGATACCTGGATGACGGTACCATGGTCGTCGTCGAAGATGGCAAACCGTACATCGGCCGCCAGGTTGAAGTGACGGTGACCAAGGTGCTTCAGACGGCAGCGGGCCGAATGCTGTTTGCACGGATAGACCAATAGATCATTCCTTTTGCACTCATACTTGGAGGAGAGATCAATGGCTTTGAAGATCTACAATTATCTTACTCGTGAAAAGGAACCGTTCGAGCCGCTGGAGGAGGGCGTCGTGGGGATGTATGCCTGCGGGCCAACGGTTTACGATCATGCGCATCTGGGTCACGCCAAGACGTACGTGGCTCTGGACGTGATGGTGCGTTATCTGCGCTACCTGGACTACAAGGTGCGGTATGTGCAGAATATCACAGATGTCGGTCACCTGCTGGATAGTGGTGAGGACCGGATCATCAGAAAGGCCCGGTTGGAGCGGGTGGAGCCGATGGAGGTGGCAGCGACCTACGAACGCTCCTACTTTGGGGATATGGACGCCCTCGGCGTGACACGGCCCGACATCGCGCCGCGCGCGAGCGGACACATCCCGGAACAGATTCAGGTCGTCGAGACGCTCCTGGAGAAGGGATACGCCTATGAGACGGAGGACGGCGACGTCTACTTCTCGGTGGAGGAGTTTGACGAGTATGGCAAGCTCTCCGGGCGGGAGGTCGAAGACCTGGAGGCCGGGGCGCGGGTCGAGGTGCGGGAGGAGAAGCGTCATCCCGCCGACTTCGCGCTGTGGAAGCACGCGGAGCCAGAGCACATTCTCCGATGGCCTTCCCCGTGGGGGTGGGGTTATCCTGGCTGGCACGTCGAGTGCACGGCGATGGCGACGCGGTATCTGGGTGAGACGTTCGACATCCATGGAGGCGGCCTGGACAACATCTTCCCCCATAACGAATGCGAAATTGCCCAGTCTGAGGCTGCGACGGGTGAGCCCTTCGCCCGGTACTGGGTATTGACGGGGTCTCTCACGGTTGACGACGTGAAGATGAGCAAGAGTCTTGGCAATTTCATCACGATCAAGGATGCACTCGATCTCTACAGCCCGGAGGCGATTCGATTCTTCATCCTTTCGAGCCACTACCGGAAGCCCGTCGATTTCAGCCGGGATGCGATGCTTTCGGCGGAACGGGGGATTGAGCGGCTTCACAATACCGTGCGGGCACTGCGGCAGCGGAAGGAGCAGGTCCAGCCGGCGGGAACGGCCGAGCTTTCGCACGTGGGCACGCTAATACCCTACTCGGAGCGATTCCTGGAGGCCATGGACGATGACTTCAACACCCCGCGGGCAATCGCTGCTCTGTTCGATCTTAACAAGGAGGTCAATCAGCTACTGAACTCGGGCCAGACGCTGAGCCAGGGCACGGTCGCTGCCATCGACGACATCTATCGCGAGCTGGGAGGCGAAATCCTGGGTATCATCCCCGACGATCTGACGGATGAGGTCGGCGGTGAGCTGGTCGAGGGCCTGATGGAGGTGATCCTCGATATCCGCGAGCAATACCGCGAGGCGGAGGAGTGGGAACGAGCGGATGAACTACGTGACCGTCTGGCCGACCTGGGGGTTGCGGTTGACGATCGGCCTGAAGGGACGACCTGGCGCGTGGAGCGGGGCGCCGCATGAGAGAGGCACTCTACGGGCGGAACGCAGTATACGAGACGCTGAGGGCCGGTCGACGCGATCCTTACAAGTTGTCGCTGGCCGAGGGTATTCGAGAGAGCGACGTCGTCGATCAGATTATCCACCTGGCTGAAGAGGCGCGGGTCCCGATTGAACGCGTCGATCGGAACACGTTGGACCGATTTGGGAACTTCAGCCATCAGGGCGTGGTGCTGGAGGCGAGCGAGTATCCATACAGCTCGATCGACGAGCTGATCAGGATTGCTGAAGCGGACGATGAACCCCCACTGTTTCTCCTGCTCGACCTCCTGAAGGACCCGCACAACGTGGGGAGCCTCCTGCGCACGGCAGAGGCCGTCGGCGTTCATGGGGTAGTCATCCAGCGGCGGCGGGCTGTGGACATCACACCTACGGTGGTCCACACGTCTGTGGGCGCTGTGGAGCATCTGAAGGTGGCGCAGGTCACGAACCTGGTGCGGGCCATCGAGTGGCTGAAGGAGCAGCGGGTGTGGGTCGCGGGCATGGAGGCGGTGCGCGGTGCGCAGCGATACGACGAGGCGGATCTCTCTGGTTCGCTGGGTGTCGTCGTAGGCAGCGAAGGGAAAGGAATGCGTCGCCTGGTGCGCGAACGCTGCGATTTCCTGATCCACCTGCCGATGCGAGGAGCCGTCACGTCGCTCAATGCTTCGGTGGCGGGTTCGGTCGTGCTCTACGAGGCGCTGCGCCAGCGCAAGGCGTCCCCCGAGGCTCAGTGATTGCTCCTGCGAACCCCTCAAACGGGGCTACAAGGTGATTCAGGGTCTCCTGAGTCGGCTGAAGAGCCGCTGGCTCGTCTTCTTGCTCGGGCTGCTGGTCAGCGCGGGTCTTCTCTGGTTCGCGTTTCGCGATCTCGGGGTGCAGGAGATCGTCGAGGCACTGGAGGAGGCCAACTACTGGTGGCTCATCCCCGGCGTTGCAGTTTACTTCATCTCCGTCTGGTTCCGGAGCTGGCGCTGGGGTTTCCTGCTGCGCGCTAGCAAGCGTGTCCCCGCCACTCGCCTCTATCCGGTCGTAGCGATCGGCTATATGGGTAACGATGTCCTCCCCTTCCGTCTGGGAGAGGTTCTGCGGGCCTACGTCCTCTGGCGGCGGGAAGGCATCAACATCGGCACGTCGCTTACGACGGCGGTTCTGGAGCGATTGTTTGACGGGCTGACGATGGTTCTGTTCGTCCTTTCGGGCCTCCTCTTCGTTCAGATGTCGCCTTTTTTCAGCCGTCTGGTCATCATTGCCAGCGTAGCCTTCGTCGGCGCACTGGTGGTGTTTCTAGTCCTCGCGGCTCGCCCGCAATTGCTGCGCCGCGTCGCCGACGGGCTGATTGAGACTCTAGTACCCCGGCGGTTCCGGGATGCGCTATTGGGGCTGGTGGATGGCGTCATCGCCGGGTTGGAGAGTCTCCGCAGCGGGCGCGACGTGCTCGTTGTGTTTGGGATGACGTTGTGGATTTGGATCCTGGAGACGGCCATATACCGCCTGGTCGGTTTCGCCTTCGGTCTCGACCTGCCGTACTTTGGTATCTTGTTGATGGCCGGGGTGGTGAACCTGCTGACCGCGCTGCCCTCTCTACCGGGCTACATCGGCACTTTTGAGGCAGGTGGGATCCAGGTCCTGGAGATACTCGGGGTGCCAGCGGGACCGGCGGCCAGTTACGTACTTGTCCTTCACGCGGTCCTGCTGATCCCGATAGCGCTTGTGGGCGCGGTGTTTATGGCCCGACAGGGCGTGCGGTGGGCTGAGGTCTGGGGGCTCGAGCAGTCGCAATCTGAGGTCTGATGGGCTTCAAACATCTGGTTAGGTGTGGCTGAGAATGGACATCGGGATTATCGGCGCAGGTGTCACAGGCCTGGCAGCGGCCTACGACTTGTCCAAGCATGGTCACGACGTCACCGTCTATGAAGCGCGGTCGTATGCGGGCGGGCTGGCAGCCGGGTTCCACGATGAGGGTTGGGATTGGGACCTGGAACGGTTCTATCATCATTGGTTTGCCTCCGATGAGAGCCTCATCGGGCTAATTGAGGATCTGGATGCCCGCGAACGCCTCTTCTTCCGGCGTCCGACGACCACGCTCTACTACCAGGGAGAGCTCTATCCCCTCGATAGCCCGGTGCCCTGGCTGAGTTTCGTCCCTTTCCCGCCGCTGCATCGGGCCGTGCGCGTGCTTCAGTTCACCCCTCTCTCACTCGTCGAGCGACTCCGCGCTGGCCTGGTGGGCGCGTATCTGACCGTCGTTCGCGACTGGCGCCCGCTGGAGCGGGTGACGGCCCACGAGTGGATGCGGAGGACGGTGGGCGAGCGGGCTTATAATATTCTCTGGAGACCGCTGCTGGTCAGTAAGTTCGGTGAGGAGCACTATCAGGACGTCAATATGGCCTGGATGTGGGCCAGACTGTACAAGCGTACGGCGAGTCTGGGCTACTTCGAGGGTGGGTTCCAGGCCTTCGTCGATCTGCTGGTGGAGAGGATGAAGGAGCACGGAGGAACCGTTCGCCTCGACGCTCCGGTGCGGGGGATTCGTCGGATCGAGAAGGGGAGTGCAGAGACCGGAGGCGGGATTCGTCTGGCGCTGGACGACGGGGACGTGGATCACGATACGGTGATTGCCACGGTCTCGCCGCAGGCGATGCTGAAGCTGACACCGGATCTAACCGGTGCTTATGCGTCGAAGCTGAGACGGCTCGAGTCCATGGGAGCCGTGGCGCTGGTTCTAGCCCTGAAGCACAGCCTGAGCGAGGAGCATTACTGGATCAACTTGCCCAAGGGGGCGGAGATTCCCTTTATGGGGCTGGTCGAACACACGAACTACATCTCTTCCAAGCACTACGGTGGCGATCACTTGGTCTACTGCGGCGACTACCTGCCTCCCGCTCATCCATACCTCGGCTACGACAAAGAGGCGCTACTGGAGGTTTATCTTCCCGGACTGAAACGGATCAACCCCGATTTCCGTCCGGACTGGGTGCGAGCCAGCTGGATGTTCACAGAGACGTACGCGCAGCCGGTGCCGAAGGTGAATCACTCACGGAATGTCCCCGCGCTGAAGACGCCCGTCCCCGGTCTGTGGATGGCGAATATGAGTCAGGTCTATCCCTGGGACCGGGGGACGAACTACGCCGTGGAGATGGGGCGGCGGGTGGCGCGACGGGTTGAGGAAGTGTTGTGAGTTGTAACGTTCCGCTGCAGTGAGTGCATATTTCCGTTGCAGTGAGACTACCTCCCGTCTGCACGGGCGTCGATTCACGTTGCTGTGACTGCTTGTTTGGTTAGCAGTGAGTGATCTCGCCCGTATGAACGGGTCAGACCATGGTTTGGTTGTACAAGCGTTACGCTAGGGCCGACGCGGTAACGTCAGATGCTGCGGTGACCACAACCCAAACCGTGGGGCAAGGCGAGACGCCGTCGTAGCGGTAGTTACCGTCGTCTCCACGACGTTGTTGTAGCGCCATTCCATCATCTCGTGATCTTCCAGCACGCCGCCATAGGCTGGATCGCCGGCTGAATCTACCTGGGCGTAGACCGTGGCGGCCACTGGCAACGGCCAGCTGAGGTGGCTGTAATCGGCGCGGTAGAACTCATCCCCCACGGTCAGGGTCAGACTCTCACTCGGCTGGATTGGCACCGTGACGCCCCAGGCTCCCCCCTGCGCTCCCAGGATATTCCACGTCTGGTTGACCTCCTGCGGTTCCTCGGTGGGATCCACGTACAGGTCAACCCAGAAGTCGTCGATCGCCGGGGCGTTGCCACGATTGTTGAGCACGACCCGTACGCCCTGGGTCCCGGCGTCGATCCGCTCTATTATGAGGTCGGGTGCCTCGAAGAAGTTATGCGCTACGACGGGGAGTAACACCTGGTGCCACTGCGTGACCTCCACCGCGAACGGCCCGACCGTGGTCACGTTTCCAGCTCGATCGTGGGCGCTGACTGAAAGCCGGTAAGTCCCGGGCCTGGTCGGTTGCAGGTCGTAGTACCAGCTCGTCCCCTTCCGCGTTGCTGGTTCGGAGTAAGTTCCGCCCGGCCCTTCGACCAATACCGACAACTGAATACCTTCGGCGTCGCCGGCGACCAGCGAGCCGTCGGAGAACACACCGGAGAGCGCCTCGATACTCTGGGTGAACATGGTACGGGTGATGAAGTGAGTCACGGTGAGGGCCGGCGCCACGTTGTCCGCGATGACGTTCACCTGCAGCGGATCTTGTGTGCGATTGCCTGCCAGATCGATGCCCACTACATTAAGCTCCTGCGCCACGTAGTCCAGCTCCGCTGGCGGATGGAAGCTGTACGACCAGGTCCCCGTCCGGGCCGCCATCTGCTGCGGCTCCGGGCTAAGGAAGAGACTGCTCGCCAGATAGCTGCCGTCATTGGTGGAAGGCTCGGTGTCGCATATAACCAGGCGCCATTCACCAGCGGCTTTCTGTCCCACGAAGGCCGCCAGGGGCGCGGCCGGTCGCGCCTGGCGCGTGAAGGCGGTTCGCGTCACGACGTCGTCGTGGCGTGCGGCGTACGATCCCGCCGCTGTGTCGTCGAGCAACACGTCGTAACTGCGGAAGGCGGTGCCGCTCACCCCATCATCGACCAGCAACGGTACGGATAGACCGGAGGGCGCGACGAGCGTCACCTCCAGATCATCGCGGCGGGCGTGCTCGGCCCTGAAGCCCACGCTCACCCCGCCGATGGCGAAGCTCTCGGTGACGGTGAACGTGCGGACGATGCCGCTACCGCGTCCGCAGGCTCCACCCTCGATGGGCAACGGCGTGTCAGGGCGGTCGCCGTACGTCTTGATCGACTCGGCATCGGAGAGCTGAAGGGTTGCTGGCGCGCAGGTATCCTCGAGGCAGACTTCGGCCCGCGCCAGCCCGTGATTGTCGTGAAGGTGGCCGGTGAGCTGTACCACGTCCGCCACCAGTAACCCGGTCGTATCCGCCGTGCTGGTCAGCGTTGCCGTGGGCGGGATCGTGTCGACGACCCAGCGCCGGGGTACGCTGAGCGCGCTGCGCTGTCCGAAGGTGTCCACCGCTGCGATCCGGCCAATGAGAACGTCGCCGTCCTGGTAGCCCGAGGCATTGAGCTCGCACGCCCAGGCCCCGTCCTGCGGGGTGGCATCCGGGCAGTCGAGCGCTGGCCCGCCCTCAAGATCCAGCGTCAGCTCGGGGACTGGTGACTCGTCGTAGACGTAGCCCCGCACCAGATTCGACTTCGCACGAAGGACGTAGGCGGGCTGCGTGACTCCCACGAACTCCGGCGCGGCGCGATCCACTTGATGATCGAGCCACAGGCGCTCCAGTGGTGGCCCGTCGGATGGGTGGGCATCATCGTAGAGTTCAACTGTCACGGCGGCCCAGGGCTCCGCGCTGCGTGCCAGGTCTACCACGCCCTGGAAGGAAATCGTCCTCTCCGCACCGGGCGCCAGATCGCCCAACTCCATCCGCGCGTCGCCGGATGTCAAACGGAGGGCATAGTGGGCGGCCACGTCGGCGTACAAATTGGTCGCCGGTTCTGTCCCCGCGTTTCGATAGCGCAGGGTGTAGGTGACGGTCTGGTCTGCCCCCACGCGGGGGTGCTCGGTGTTCATCATGTTGAAGAAAGAGCTGACGTCGGCGGGCTTGTCGCTGGTGAGTCTCTCCCATAGCCAGAAGAGATTGCTGTTCAGCAGGCTATAGGCTACCCCCTCCGGCGTGGCGCTGAGCTGCGCTTGTACCTCGGTGTCCGGGTAGGCCTGGGAGCTGCCGTCACTTCCGTTGGGGCAGACGCCCGCCCCCACGCTGTCCCAGTGATAGCCGTGCAGCAGGGCGAAGTGGGCGTCCCCGTCGGCCAGCGTAGCCGTCTCCACCACCTGTCCGCTGCTCAGCGGGTTGGCATTGGGTAGGGTCGCCCATACGTTGAGCGAGCCTTCCTCGGTGGCGAATGCCACCAGATCGAGGCTCCCGCCTGGCGTCAGGCCGATGCGATCGAAGGGCAGGTAGAGATCGGTCTGCCCGCCGTTCACCTCGGCGTCGTACTGGTATTCGGTGCTGCTCAACGGCCCCTGGATGGTCCAGTTACCGGCATCCTCATCCCAACGGACGAGCAGCGCGGTCTGTGCGTCGCGCACCCACACCAGGGCGTCGGCGGCCACGGCATCCACCGTGCTGGTCGGGGTCACGCCGGGCATGTGGATCGCCGTGCCCGCGGATCCGTAGGGATCGAAGGCGGTTGTTGCTCCGCCGGCGCCGGTGTCCATATAGATGAAGAGGTCGCCGTCACCCGACTCGGTGGCCGATACGCCCCAATTGGCGCCGGTCCAGGCGAGCCGCAGCCCGCCGCTGTCCCACGTTCCATAGAGGCGCTGCTCGGCGTTCAATGTGCCGGTGTCGATCGCGTCGCGCTTCATACGGCGGTCGACGCCGAGCAGGGTGCAGCCGCTCTCCATCCAGCGGCGGTAGACGGCGTCAGCGTCGCTTAGGGGGACGTAGTCGGGCGTGCGTGGTGCATCGGCGTAGAAGGGGCCGGTGCTCTGCCAGCACTGCTGCCCGTGGCGATCCTGCACGCCGAGGCGCACGGCGATCCTGGCCGCCTCCGGCGCGGTGTAGGTTGCGGTGCGATCGAGGCCCGGAGTGCTGGTCACGACGGTCTGGTCACCAGCCGCGCTCGCCAGCCATTCTACGCTGTAGTCGACGGGTCCGCTGCCATCGCTGCTGGCCGTCCAGGTGAGGGTCAGTGTGGGGGAAAGCTCGCGCACCGTCATCCCGGGTGTCAAGTCCGTATCTCCGTTCCGGAGCGTGAGCGCCGGCGCCGTAGGCGGCGCGACATCGGCGCGGACGGTGGGGGTGATCACCTTCACCCGCCCGGCCACGTCGGTGGCCCTTACGGTGATGGTGAAGGTCTCGTTGTCGGGGAGCGTGTCGGACTCCAGGTACCAGGACCCGCGCCAGACGTCGCTCTCCAGGGTGGCTTCGTAGACCTGGTCATCTTGCAGCAGGGCAACCTGCGCCACGCCACCGCTGTCGGTGGCCCGTCCTTCGATCGTGAGGGACCCCGGGGCGTGGTAATGAGCGTTGGTCAGCACCGTCGTGGCGACGGTGAGGTCTGGCGCGCGGGTGTCGAGAGTCACGGTCAGCGTGTCGGAGACCCGGGTGCCGTCCCAGGCTTGCAGGTCAGCGCGGAGGGCGTGCGGCCCATCCGGAAGGCCGGCCGGGTTCCAGGGGGCCTTCCATATGGTGGTCGAGACCACGCCACTGGCCCAGGTCTGAGTGAAAAGCGTGCCGCTGTCGAGGGTGAGCGTCAGGGCCTGGAGTGAAGAGGTCTCGGCGAAGGCCTTGCCGGTCACAGTGAGTGGGTCGGTGTCCATCAGCACGGGCGGCGTATCGAGGACGCGGACCCCGGTGGCGGGGATATCGGCGGACGCGGCAGCCATGTCCAGGGATTGGATCACCGTGGCCTCGGCGGTGGTGCAGTTGCCCGCACGGTCGCAAGCGGTGGCCCGGCTCGGTGGTACCTCGGTGTCGAAGATGCGCAGGCCGCGGTTGCTGTCCGCCACGTAGAGAGCGTTGCCCAGGGCGGTGAGGCGGCTGGCGTAGCCAGGCGTATCCGAACTGCTCACCAGGTAGGGTGCCGTGGGATCGCTTGCGTCTATGAGCGCCACCCCGGTGTAGCCGTCGGCGATGAAGACCTGTCCTTGCACAACACTGGCACTGCTGGCGAAGCCGGGCGTCGCGACGGATGCGAGCAGGGTCGGCCGTATGGGCGTGGAGACATTTACGATCAGCAGGCCGGCCGCGCCGGCGGCGACGTAAGCCGTGTCACCCGCCAGGGTCACGTCCTGGGCGGCGTCGGGGGTCGCCAACGCCGCGAGCTGGCGCGGGGTCTCGGGGCGGCTCAGGTCGATGACCAGCAAACCCGCCTCGCCGGCGGCGACGTAGGCGAAGGGCCCCGTCGCGTCCCACACCGTTACGTCGAAGCTGCGGAGGGTCTCTGAGAGGCCATCGCTGACGGTGACGCTCACGGTCGCCGTGCCCGTCAACCCCGCGGTCGGCGTGAAGCGCAGCTCGCCGGTGGTCGAGACGCCATCGTACGAGACGGTCGGGTCGGGGATGAGCGTCGGATTTGAGGATACAGCAGTCACGTCCAGCGGTTGCGATTCGTTGGTCGCACCGGTGCCGATCCCGTCCATGGCGACGACCTGCTCAGCAGCGCTGGGCTCCAGCGCCAGGTCGGCCAGCGGGTCGAGGGTCGGTGGGTCGTTCACGGGCGTCACGGTGACGGTCACGCGCGCCGTTGCGGTCAGCACGCCATCACTGACGGTGTAGGTGAAGGTCTCGACGCTGGCGAAGTCGGTCGCCGGCGTGTAGTCCACGGTGTGTGCTGATATCTGGGCGGTGCCCTGCGCAGGCGTAGTGACACTGAGAAGCTGGGGCGTCTGTCCATCGGGGTCGTAATCGTTATCCAGCACCGGGATGCTTACTGGCTGATCCTCTGGCGTGGTCACGGCGTCATCCACAGCCACGGGGGGATCGTTGACGCCGCCTACGGTGACGCTGACGCGCGCGGTGGCGGTCAGCCCGCCCGGATCGGCGACGGTGTAGGTGAAGGTCTCGATGCCGGTGAAGTTAATCGCGGGTGTGTAGTGCACGCCGGTGGTGCCGCTGATGCTGGTCGTGCCGGTGGGCGGCGCATCCACGGCGCTGACGATCAGAGGTTCGTTCTCGGGATCGCTGGTGTGGTCGGGAATCAGCCGGATGGTGGCGGTCACCTCCTCCTGGGTGAAGACGGCGACGTCCCCGGCGGTGGGCGGTGCATTGACCGTTACGGTCACGGTGGCGGTGGTGCTCAGGTTCCCATCGAAGGCCCGGTATGCGAAGGGGTCCTCACCGGTGAAGCCCGCCGTGGGCGTGTAGACGAAGGCGCCGTCCAGCGCTACGTCCGCTGTGCCGTGCGTGGGCGAGAGCGCGGGGAAGGCCTGCAGCGTCGCACCCTCGGGGTCGCTGTCGTTGGCGAGCAGGCCTGGGGCGCCGGTTGACAGCGGTGTGTCGAGGTTAGTGGTGTAGGCGTCGGGTTGGGCAACGGGCGGGTCTTCCACCGCGGTGACGGTGATGATCGCCGTGGCGAGGTCGTCCGACGCGCCGTCGTCGGCGCGATAGGTGAAGCTAGTCACACCGGTATAGTTCAGCGATGGTTCGTAGAGCAGAGACCCATTTCCCGCCAGGGTCAGGCTGCCGATGGTGGGCGACTGGGCGATGGTGGCGTAGAGGGTGTCGCCGTCCACGTCGCTGTCGTTGGCGAGCACGCCGGGCGCGGCGACGTTCAGCAGCTCGTCCTCCGGCGTCGTGTAGGCGTCGTCGTAGGCCATCGGTGTGTCGTTCACCCCGGCGACGTTGAGCGTCACGGTCACTGCATTGGAGTCGAGGTCGCCGTCGTTGGCGTGGTAGGTGAAGCGGTCGGTCCCGTCGAAGTCCGCATCTGGCGTGTAGGTGAATGCCCCGCTGGCTTTGAAGGTGAAGGCGCCGTGCGTGGGCGTCAGCACCACCGTCGCCGTGAGCGGGTCGTTTTCCACGTCGTCGTCGTTGGACAGCACGCCGGGCGCGGCGCTGGTGAAGACGGAGTCCTCCGTGGGCGTGTAGGTGTCGGCGTGAGCCACGGGCGGATCGTTGACCGGAGTGATGGTGAAGTTCACGGGGGCCAGGTTGAGGTGATAGTCCCCTGCCGCCAGCGCCGCGATCTCCCACCCCTCCAGCGCGCGATCGTAGATACGTAGATCATCGGCGGTCCCGTCCCAACCAATAAGCTGAGAATTCAGTCCGCCTAATTCAACAGGATCCGAATAGAAGTCCCACCAGGAGGGGTCAGGAACAGTGTCGTCTCGCTGTACGCCGTCGGCGAAGAGGCGCGCCGTCGTGCCGTCCCACGTTACACATAGGTGATGCCAGTCACTATCCCAGAAATCGGCAATTCCCAGAGAGTAGTTGACCGTCGCGTCTACTATGAGACTGCCGTCCTTCTTGGCTCTGATATCGATGCGGTTGTATTTCAGCAGGCGGCGTGAATCAGTGGTGCCCGGAAAGGTGACGTCTCCGCTCTGCTGGGCCCAGACGCAGACGGTGCGCTCCGGTGACGACGACGCGAGCGTCCCCAAGTCCACGCCCGCCGACCGACCGTCGAAGGTAAGGGCATAGGGGTTGTCGAACGTCGTCGTTGGAGGCGCCATCGTGGTGAAAGCTGGGAGCGAAAGGGTTTCGTCTGATATGAACGTACCGGTATGTCCGTTGCCGGTATAATCATAAACCTCACTGCCGCTACCCTCGTCGAATGGCCAATAGGCCAATGTGCCGGTTAGCGTATCAGTCACGCTTCCATCGAACATGCGGTAAGTGAAGACGTCAGATCCGTAGTAGTAGGGCACCGGTGTATACGTGAAAGCCCCGCTGGCACTGAGGTTGACGGTTCCATGCGCTGGCTCCATTGCCGGGACGACAGTCACCGGATCGCCGTCGATCTCTACATCATTGTTCAGCAAGCCAGGCGCATCGACGTGATAGGCCGGGTCTTTCTCCGTCATCGTGTAGGCTTCTCCCGCAGCCAGCGGCCAATCGTTCACCGGCGCCACGGTGAGCGTCACCGTCGCCAGACTGGACGGCGAGGAGGTCAGCGTACCGCTGATCATCGCCGTGATCTCATCACCGGACAGGGCGTAGCTGTACATGCGTACCTCGTCCACAGACGCTTCGAGAGGCGCAAGCCCGCTGACGTCAGGGGAGTAGTGACCCAAGCTCCATTGGCCCAATGAGCCTTGTTCCAAGGGGCCTACCGTCGGTACTGTCTGCTCCAACACACCGTTACGGTAGAGCCGCCAGGTGGTCCCGTCGTACGTTCCGGTCAGATGGACCCACTGGTTCAGGTCGCTTTCAGGAATAGGGATCGAAGCACCGTAATCCGTCGTATCCCGCGTTGACCTGATCGTGTACTGACCGTCACGGATGCCGAGATATGTCACGCGTAGAATGCCGTCATAATGAACGTATTCGTTGCAGAGGAAATTCTGGTCACTGGTCAGGTTCTCTGGCCGAACCCACGCCCCCAGCGTGAGGGGTAAGTTGTCACGGAGGTTACTAATGGGAGTCCTATCGCCGCCCAAGAGATATCCGGAGCCTTGAGAGCCGAAACTGACTCTGTTCCCGACGCCGGTGAAGGTGAGCGCCGCAACATTATTGGCAGGTGTCGGTGGCAACGTCGTCATGATCCAATCGACGCCGTAACTCGGCACCTCCCCTGTGTTATTCCAACCAGACAGATCGGCCGTGGTGGTCCCACTACCTTCCTCAAGCGGCCAGTAGCCCATCAATGGGCTGGCACGGTAAGTGAACGTAAGCACCCCGTTGTAGTGTTGAGTGGGAGCATAAACGAGCGATCCATCGTGGTTGAGCTCGACTGTCCCCGTAGCCGGTCCCGAGACCAGAACCGGCACGATCATTGCCGCACTGCTTGTGTCGTTGTCCAGTATGCCCGGCGCGCCGATGCTAAGCACCGTATCCTCGGCAAGAGAATAAGCATCATCTGCAGCAGAAGTATTCGTGATGGTCGTTTGAGGCAAGGTCTGACGCGTCTGAGCGGTCAGAGAGAGCGTGCGTAGTGTCGGCTTCGTTCCCGGTGTCGCATTCCCCATCTGTACGTCAGTGCCCTGATCCTTCAAGATGGACTCCCCCGTTGTCAAGGAGGAATTTGTTTCCCCCCTCATTCCGGCAGATAATCTTGATGAAGGATCGCTGACCTGATTCGACGTGAGCATACTCTCAGCCAGCGTACTTTCTTCCAGCGTACTCTCTTCAAGCGTACTCTCTTCAAGCGCACTCTCTTCAAGCGTACTCTCTTCAGTGAATTCTACTGGAATCGGCGCAGGCAGCGCACGCCCGCCACCGCTCATCGTCGCGGTGGTCGGCATCTCGGAGACCGCCACGCCCAGGGCGTCGCCCCCGGTTGACATTTGCCCCACCTCCACCGGATTGTCCGGATCGCTCAAGTCGAGCACGCGGAGGCCGCCGCTGCCGTCGGCCACGACGACGTGGTCGTCGGAGAGGGCCGCGTCCAGGGCCTCGCCGGTTGTGTCGTAGCGGACTGCAGGGGCTGCGGGATCGTCGAGGGGCAGCACGGAGAGGCCGCGCGTACCCTCGGAGACGTAGGCGTTCGTGTCGTCCAGCGTCACGTTCTGCGCGTCTTCCACCGACGGGTAGATGTCGGCCAGGCGGGGGCGGGCGGGATCGCTGACGTCCACCCGCCACAGGCGCCCGGCGGGGACGTAGGCCGTCGTCTCAGCGGTACCGGTGACCAGCGCCGGCTGCCCGGTGAGCCAGGGCTGATCGTCCCACACGCCGGTCTGGAAGAGGCCCGTCGCGGGGGTTTCGCACTCGGCGGTGAGGCGGTAGAGGCGCTCGTCATCGGGGGCCGTGGGACCGACCAGCGTGCGGTACCAAGAGGCGTCGAAGGATTCGGGCTCTCCCACGCCTGCGCCGCACGGCGACGAGAAGCCGTCGCGCACCAGGTTGTAGTCCTCGGCCACGGTTTCGTAGTGGTATTGATTGCCTGCTGCGGTGCGCGTGATGGCGACGCGCGGCGCAAGGGTGTCCAGCTCGCCGCTCCATAGGCGCCGGCTTAGGCCGGTGCTGTCGACATGCCCGGCGAGGTCCCGGCCCCGGGCGTCGATCTCGTAGGAGCCCTCCAGCCCGGCGGGAGCCTGCGCGCTCCACGTGGTTACCTCTGTGTCGGCTCCACGCTCGGCAACGTCGGTGGGCTGCCAGCCGCCTTGATAGAGGCGCTGGACGTCCAGCGGGCCGAGGGCGCGTGGATAGAGCCTGACCTCGTCCAACTGCCCGCGGAAGTACCGAAGGTCGCTCTGCGGCGTCGTGGTGCTCCAGGTGAGCCGACCTGTCCTCATCCCGGCGGAGAAGGTGTGGCTGCGCACGCCGGGCGCTGGGGTGAGGTCGAAAGTGCCCAGGGAGACCCAGTTCCAGCCACTCGCGGCGTCCCAGTAACGGGCTTCGACCTCGAAAGAGGCTGGGCCGCAGAACGCAGTCTGTAGCGGAAGGACGTAGGGGCGCCCGGCGGTGGGATAGGCCGGGCTCTCGTAGACGACGTCGTCCTGGTAGCGCACGCGCCACTGCTGCTCCCATGTCATGCCGGTGAGCGTGACCTCCTCGAAGGTGGCGCAGCCGAGCGCCTCGGCGCGGGCGCCCCGGCCGACGTCGAAACGCTGAGCGCTCGTGGGGTGCAGTCCGGCGAACTGATCGGTCTCGGCGCGGGGCTCGCCGTCCACGTAGACGGTGTAGATCTGCCCATCGAAGACGCCCGCCACGTGGTGCCAGGTCCCCGGCGTCAGCAACGGGTCGGTGGTGAAGCTGTGGAGCGACGTGCCGTCGCCAAAGCCGACGATTAGCTGGTCGCGTTCGATGACCTGGAGGAACGGGTACTGCGTTTCGGGCGTGTCGTAAGCCGCGCTGCTGAGGATGGGGTGGAGGTCGCTATTCTGCGGCTCGGCTTGGACCCAGGCGGCCTGGGTGAAGGCGGGGTCTTCGTTATCCAGCGCCAGGTTCGGGTCGGCGGCGACGGCGACGTAGTCGTTGCCGCCGTCGAAGGCGAGTGCGTGTGGGCCCTCCTGGCCCGCAACTGCCTTGTTAACGGGACCGCCCGTGTGGAGCGTGACGGTGTGATCCCACGCGGAACCGTCGGCCAGCATTGCGCCGTCGGTGGCCCAGCCTTGCCCGATGTCGAAGGGGAGCGCCAGCAGCGGATCGCGACCCAGATAGAGCGTCTCGATCTCGGCGATGCTCAGCGCGCGGTTGTAGATGCGGACGTCGTCGAGCGTGCCGGGGAAGAAACCGTCGTTCCCGGCAGCGTTGCTGCCGATGGCAGAGCCGGCGGCGCATTTCGAGATGGTGCCGGGGGCGTCGGTCTCGGCGACGGGATGGCCGTCGCGGTAGAGGCGCAGCGTCTGCCCGTCGTAACTCGCGGCCAGGTGGACCCAGGTGTCGGCCGGGACGGCATCTGTGTCCGCGACGGTAGCCGGGGCGCCGTTGACGTTGAAGACGGCGTAGGGGTGCTGATCGACGCTATCGAGCGCGGCGCTATCAAGCGCGAGGACGAAGCCGCAGTTGGCCTGCTCTCTGTAAGCCAGCACCGTCTCGCGGGTGCCGGTCGTGTCGCTGCGCTTGATCCAGGCGGCGACGGTAGCCGTGGTGAGGTCGCCGACGTTATTCAAGGCGATAGTGTCCTCGCGTCCGTCGAAGCGCACCGCGCTACCTGCGCGGCCCGGCGCCTCGAGCTCGGGGCAGGCGCTTCCCGTGCACGTGGCGGTGGCGCCCTTGCCGGCCAGGTCTAAGAAGGTAATGTTGCTAACGGCGCTGGCGTCGGACATGTCGTCCAGCGGCAACTGGAGGGCCAGCGTCGGTGGCGTGGTTGTGTCGTGGAAGGGCGAGCCCGGCAGGACGGACCGGAACGCTGTGTCCACCTCGGTCACGCCGAGGGTGCGCTCCTGGGCCAACTGGCGCACCTCGTCAGCGCCTATTGCGCGGCCCACCACGACGACCTCGTCCATGTAGCCGGTGAACAGGCGATCTGAGGCAAATGCCTTGTCCGAGCCGATGAAGAAAGCATCATCCTCGTCGGCGTTGGCGGGCTGATCGTGGCTGATCGTGGCGCGCGCCACGCCGTCCAGGTAGAAGGTAACGTCGTTATGCTCGTCCATCACAGCGGCCACGTGGGTCCACTGGCCGGTCTGCAGATCCGTGGTGTCGAGCGTGTAGGTGTAGACGCCAAAGGTCTCAAAGTGCAGATCGCTGTCTTTCAGGCTGAAGGCAAAGCCGTTGTTCGGGCTCACCCCGCGTTCTGCGGCCAGGATGCGCTGCGTTCCAAGCGGTTCCAGCGGTTTAATCCAGGCTGCTACCGAGAGGTCATTCTGCAGGCGGTTGATGCCAGCCGCCTCCTCAGGCCGCAGCGCAACCGTTGCCTGGGACCCGTCGAAGTACGCAGCCTTGCCCGATTGCCCGGTCCGGCCCGCCTCGGGGCAGTGGGATCCAGCAGGGCAGGAGCCGTGGCGCTGGGACCCGGAGCTGTCGTAGAATGTGGTGGCGCCTTCCTCCTCCTCGAAGCGGAGGGCCAGGAGGGTATCCTTGGGGAGCGGTAGCTCGCTCACCAGGCCCTCCAGAGGTTGATCCGGGGCCATAGGTAGGTCGCCGCGCACGTCGAGGTCTGCGGCAGGGGCGGCGGCGTCAAGGTGCAAGTGCACGGAGGCCTCTGCAGATGACGCGTTGCCCATCCGGTCGGCGGCCGCGACGGTTACCGTGTAGCGCCCGGTCGGCCGCGCGCCGCTGAAGAGGTAGTCTATCGTCCAGGTTCCGCGTCGAACCGCGGCCAGCTGGCGCTCGGCGCCGAGGGAATCGCCCTGCGGTCCGACCAGGGTCACGAGGACGGTATCGGGGTCCACGCCGCTGCCCGGCGTGCCGCTGCTGAGCGCCGGATCGGCCATGGTGCCGTTCAAGGGCGCGATCCAGTGGCCCTGCAGGGTGGGATGGCGGGTCGCGGCGATGAGATTGTCGTCGGGCATGGCGGCTGTGATATCGGGGCCGGTGGCGTCGACGTGGAGGGTGTAGGTGCGCGTCGGCGTCTCGCGGTGACCGGTGCGGTCGGTGGCGCGGGTGGTGAGGGCATACGTCCCTTCGCCCGCCGGGTTGAAATAGGGGCACCAAGCCGATGCGCCTCCGGCGGCGCCGATAGGCACGTCGGCCGCGTCGGTGCAGCGCGGCGCGGCAGCATATTCGCCGTTCACACCCAGCTCCAGCAAGGAGACGCTGGAGGTCTCATCATGGGCCTCCACGTGCAGGGCCACGCCCTCCGGCGTGATGTAGGGCCGGTCGGCGCTGTAGGAGCGGAGCCTGGAAACCGGCGGTTCGTCGTCCACGTTGATCCAGGTTTCAGCGTGCGTCTCGACCAGCTTCCCCTGGTAGCGGAAGATGTCGCGTACCTCGGTGGAGGCGAGGGCGCGGCTGTAGAAGGTGATCTCGTCGAGCCGTCCGGCGAAGGCTTCGCTTCCTACCTGGAGGGGAGCGGCATCAACGGTGGGGGTATGACTCGTTTTCACCTCACCCTGCAGGTAGCCGTTGACGTAGATGCGCAGCATCGCACCGTCGTAAGTGCCTATGACGTGGTTCCACTGGTTCATCACCAGCGGGGTCAAGCTGGTCAGCGATTGCTCGGTCTGACCCGTATGCCAGAAGGCGACGGTGGCGTGCATGGAGTCCGGTGGTATGTAGAGGCCCGCGTTCGAGCCGTTCTTGACCAGGACTTGCCTCGTGCCCTTGATTGTGGTGGGCAGGACCCAGGCGCCGATGGTGAAATCCTGTGTTTCGAGGTCCGGGGTGCGCTCGACGCTCAGCGGCTCGGTAGGAGCGTCGGCATCCAGGTTGAAGCCTGCCGCCAGCCCGACCTGACCGCCGACCCCGGCCTTGGGGCAGCGCGCCGTCTCACAGGTCGCCTCGAGGCCCCCGGCTGCGTCGCGGAAGGGGGGCACGCCGTCCTGAGGCTCGTCCAGATGGAGCTGAAAGACCGGAACACGCTCATAGAGGGTTTCGATGTCGGCAGCCGCGAGGGGACGGTTGAAGATGCGCGCATCGTCGAGCGTGCCGTCGAAGTGCCCGCCTAGGGTCAGAGGCGAGGTGTTAGCGCTGTGATGGATTGGTTCGGGGGTGTCGTTGACGGCGACGCCGTTCTTGTAGAGCGTCAGCCCGGCCTTAGGATCGAGGACGGCGGCCAGGTGTTGCCACTGGCCCACGTCAACCGCCGCGGTCACCGCCGCGGTGTCCTGACCATCATAGACCCGCCACGCGTCACCCACGCGGACCAACGACCAGCCGTGGCCCTCGCTGCGGATGACATCGTGGACGCCGGCGCTGGCACTTCTGGGCCGCGCCCAGACGGCCAACGTCGCGCCGCCGCCGCTGGCGGATTGGTCCAGCTGCAGGTCCGTTTGCACGATGTCGTCCACCCCGTCAAAGCGGGCGGCCTGGTTCTCGCGCCCGCTGATGCCCGCCGTGGGACACGTTGACCCGGAACAGTAGGCACCGCCCTGCATGCTGACGTCCACGGTGTCCTGGAAGGTCTCGCTGCCGGGTGCGTCGTCGAAGGGGAGACGCATCGCCATGGAGGCGGAAAAGTAGAGCTCCTGTACCTCGCGGGCGGATAGCGGGCGCTTGTACATCGTCAGCTCGTCCATCCGCCCGCGGAAGGGGATAGAAGGGTTGAAGAAGGCAGGAGTGCCGTCATCACCCAGGTAGATTTTGATGTGGGTTTTATCTCTGCCAACGACACCTTCGCTATCATCGCCGCGCCAGTTCAGGGTCTTGTGGTCATAACTGAGCTCGTTCGTGCTGAAGGTGTGGCCTTTGCCCTCACAGTTTGACTCGTTGATGTCACAGAGGGGATCGTCGTCATTGACACCCCTGTCGTCTTCCCACGCCCGCAGCATGACGCTCTCTCTGAAAACACGTGCATAATCTACATCGACCACGTCATCGTCGCTCAGGTCGCCCCATCTGTCGATGCGGTTATCTCGCCATTCCAGATAAATTTCGCAGTCGCCGGGACCGTCGGCCTCATCGACTACCTCAAAACGATCGATGTGGAGTTTTGCCAGGTCGCTGGCCCGTCCGACGAAGACATCAGTTTCTTCGGCGAGCGGTGGCGCTTCACCCATGATCCAATCCCCCACCACGGCGTTGTTGACGTAGAGAACGGCGCGGTACCGCTGAGTGCCGTCGCCTGCGGACTCCGGGCCGAAGCTGAGGACGACGTGGTTCCAGCTCTCCTCAGCCAGCACGGTATCCGAGGTGGTGCGGGTGACCCAGGTGTCGCCGGTGCCGTAGCCGAAGCGTAGTTTACCTCCGACGTTGAAGAGCGAGGGATAGGAATCCTCCACGCGATCCAGATCCTCCCCGGGCCCTTCCACGCTGGTGTCACCGGCACCTTGGTAACGACCTAAAATACCCTGCGGGAAATCAGCGTCAGACGAGAGGGAGTCCGGCCAGACCCACGCGGCGATCGTGAAATGGCCCTCACCCAAGTTGAGGCTGGGCGTTCCCGAGACGTTGAAGTAATCATCACCGGTGAAGTGAGCCGCGCGTCGGCCGTAGACGCCGCTGGTCGGTGCGGGACACTCAGACCACTGGTCGCACTGGGCCGCGTTGCCGAAGCCCGAAGCGTCTACGGCGGTGCGCGTCAGGGAGAGGTTCTCTTCCTCGAATTGGTAGCGCAGCACAGGGCGGTTGTAGAGAGCACGGATCTCCTCCAGCGAGAGTGCCCGCCGGAAGGTGCGCACGTCATCGAGGGTGCCCTGGAAGCAAACGCCGTCCCCGGCGCAGTTGCCGCGTGCGCGACCCAGATAGACGGCGCCGGCGCCAGTGAAGGGCTCTTCGACGCCAGTCTGCGTGCCATGCAGATCCCCGTTGATGTAGATGGTCTGCTCGTCCCGAACGGCGTCGTAGCGGAAGACGATGTGATACCAGGTGTCGGTCGCCAGGGTTGTGTCGGCGCTCAGGGTCTGGTCGCCGAAGCTCATAGTGGGCCGGCGGTCGCGGACGACCAGTTGGAGCGCGGTGGTCTGATCGCCGTCGGTGCCCACGATGGCGCGGTCGTTCGCTGCGCCGCCGGTGCGAGGGAAGTCGCTCCCCTTGACCCACGCGGACACGCTGAAGCTGCCGTCCTTGAGGCCCAGGCGTCGGGCGGCGTCGAGGGTGAGATACTGGTTCCCGTTGAACTTCAATGCGTAATCGAAGTAGCCCGGCGTCTCGGACGCGGGGCAGCTCGCGCCGTTACAGGTGGCGTCGCGTGACGGTATACTGCCGGAATGATCGGTGAAGGTCGTCGCACCTGCTGACTCGTTGAGGGGCAGCCAGAGCTGGGCGTAGTTGGAGGCCTCGCGCCAGTCGGTGATCTGCGCGCGTGCCCGCTGCGTGAGTGTGAAGGCGTCAGACGCGACGGACTCCGCAACCTGCGCCTCGCCCGCCAGGGTGGAGCTCTCCATGGGCTGGAGCACGAAGGTCTGCGGCGACGGGGTCTGGGACAATGCGCCGCCCTGGACGGCGCCGACGCTGTGCAACCCCTGGGCGTAGCGGTCGTAGAGCTTGTTGGTCAGCGTAGACGTATACGCGAGCGTCGCGCCCGGCTGGACGACGAGGTCGTTCGGGTTGTAGCGCGCCTCGACCAGCGCGGCGACTTCGTCGTCCCCCAACGCCCGGTCGAAGAGCGCCACCTCGTCCAGATTGCCCTGGAAATGATGGGAAAGCCGCTCCCCTCCATAGGCCAGTGTGCTCGCGCCAATGAGCAAATCGTCGTCGGTGTCGGAGTTGGCCGGATACGAATGATCCTCTGTACCGCGAGCGACGCCGTTCACGTAGAAGGTGACGGTGTTATCCACGCCCATCACGGCGGCGACGTGCGTCCACTGGCCCGCCGGCAGATTGGAGTTGGACAGGCTATAGGTATTGACGCCGTACGTGGTGAACTGGATGTTGTTGTTCACGATGGATAGGCGAAAGCCGTTGTCGTCGCTCTCGCTGCTCGCTGTGGCGACGATGGTCTGCCACTCGGAGGGATCCTCGGGCCGGATCCAGGCGGCGACGGTGAGGTCGTTGCGCAGGGCATTGATCTCGCTGTGGGGTACGCGCAACGCGTCCTCCCCGTCGAAGTGGAGGCCGTAGACGTAGCGCCCATCCGCGCTGGCGGGGCAACCGGCCTCCTCCGCGCACGTGGCCGCTTTGCCGTAGCCCGATGCGTCGGCGAAAGTCTCCGAGCCGGCGGCATCGTCGAAGCGGAGCAGGAGTCGGGGCGCGTCGCCCTCGCGGGCTGCCGAGGCCATCTTGAGGATGTGCGGCTCCGAGGGACAGTTGGGATTGAAGCCGTAGGTCCGCTCCTTGAAGTCGGTGAGAGTGTCGTCGTCGGCGTCCACAGAGAGCGGATCTGAGGTGACGGCGGTGCGCAGCGGCTCGTCGTTCTCGTCGAAGGCGTAGACGATCTCCCACCCTTCCAGCTCCTCCCCGTCGGTGAGGCCGTCGCCGTCGGAATCCTGGCGCCGTGGATCCGTCCCGGCACGCAGTTCCTCGGTGTCGTTCAGGCCGTCGCCGTCGGTGTCGTACATCGTCGGGTCGGTACCCTGCTCGTACTCGAAGGCGTCATTGAGGCCGTCGCCATCGGTATCCCACTGACCATCATCGGGATCGGCCCCGCCCTTCACCCGCGCCAGCAGTCCATCGCCGTCGAAATCGGGCTGTACGGGGAAGCGCGCGGTCCCTCCGCTCGCCTCCGAAGCCGTCTGCGCCCAGGCCGGGCTGTAACCGCCATTTTTGGCCGTGGGCCGGTAGAACTCATCGAGTGTGGCGGGGAAGACGTCCACGATGAAGCGGTCGCCCAGGTCGAGATGGTTGGTTCCCTCTTTGTGCCGGACGTAGCAGATGGGCACGAGACAGGCATAGGGGAGGTAGGGCACAACGCCGCACTGGGGCCCGGAGGGATAAGCGAAACACTCCTGCACGGGCACATCGTAGCCCTCGGAGAGGAAGAGCATGGGACGCTGATTGACGCCGGCCTGGCCCAGGGGGATGGGCGGGCTGGTCGGATCGGCCTGGATGGAGAAGGTGTGCTCCTCATCGGTGGGCTGCCATTCGTCACTCATCGAGTCGAAGTCGAGATCCTCAATGTCCTTCTCTTCTGTCTGCCAGCGATAGTCAAAGGTGGATTTCTTGACGTTTTCATCCTTGAACTGCCACCAGTAGGACATAGATTTCCATTCCACCGGGAAGGACATCTGCCCGCTTTCCCACTCTTCTTTCATCTCCTCGGTGGCAGCCACTATGGGGACTAACTCGATGGTGTTGGTAAGCTCGGCACTGTACTCCACGGGGTTGCCCGCGCTGAGGCCCAGCTCAGGATTCGGCAACGCGTAGTCGACAGCGCCAAAGGTCAGGCGATCCTCGGCACCGAGATCGACCAGCACAGTGCTGCTGTAGATCAACTGCTTGAACATCTCGGCGGCGAGACCCGAAATACCACTGCAGAAAAAGCCGCCGGGCCGCTCACTGACGTCCTCGCCAGCGACAGCGGAGCCGATGGCGCACGCGGCGGCTATGAGGGCGTCGATGGCGGCGATCACGGCCACGATGATCTGTCCCACCACCGGGATCATGGAAATGGCGAACATGAGGACGGCGACCACGGTGTACGCCACGGCTTCGGCGAAGGCGGCATTGGCGGCCAGGCTGAAGGCTTTGTGGTGACCGGCAATTATGGTGGTCAACATGCCGGCAAACGCTACGACGATTCCGATGATTAAGCCGATCACGGCACAGACCATGGTCGCTCTGAAGACCGTCCGGGCCTGTCTGCCAACCTGTCGAGCAGCAGTGGCACCCGCGGCCCCGGCTGCGGTTGCAGTGCCCTGGGCCAGCTGGGTCTGCGGCTGCACCAGGGCCTTGAGGGACATGACGAGCGTGTAGACCATGGTCGCGGCTATCACCGTAGTAGTGATAACCTGGACCATGACGACTGCATCGACGACGCCGGCCAGGGCCAGAGCACTCACCAGCGCCGCGGCCACCCCTAGGAGGGCTCCAACACCGGCTGCCCCCGCGATGCCTGCCCGCGAAGTCAACCTCGTCTTCACCGTGTTCAATAGCGACGGCAACTTGGAGATCCCGGTTCTGAAACCCCTGCCAAGTCTGACCACGGACTTCTTAACTCTTGAGAAACGACTCGTGGGGCCACCGGTCTGCGAGGAATCCGCGGCGGTGGTCCCAGCATCCGAGAATAACTCAACCGCCAGCTGATCCACGAGCATCTGAACCAGGAAAGCGCTGACCGTGAAGGTGATATCGGCAGCGAGCTCTGCATCGCTCTTCCCTTGCCCGCCGAGGGGTATATCATTTACTTGCACGTTATTGACCTGTCCCTGGCTGAGCGTCAGATAGTAGGCGCGTGCCAGGTGGACTTCACCAGCGATGAGATCCTCGCGCATCTGCTCCGGCATGGTCGTGTCGGGGTCGAAGCTCTCTTCCAGCACCGCGCCTAGGTGGTCCCAGTATTCGTTGAGAGGATAAGCCTCCCAGGTTCCCTCGTGGAAACGATAGGGCGACCAGCTAAGCGCCGCGAGCACGTTGACGTCACGCTCGGCCAGATCGAGGGTCGCTGCCTGATCCCCAGGCACCAGATCATCCAGACCCGCCGAGCGGTAGAGCTCCTCACGGGCAAAGAGGAGCGTCGGTGTGGCCTCCGGGTAAGCACCGAAGTTATCCTCTAGAATGCGCTCCGATTCGGTCATCATAACGTGCGCGACGTCATCCTGGCTGGCATAGGCGAAGGTCTCCACACCCAGGGTCGCGGTGAGCGGGATGCCGAACCGCTGCTCGGCGGTGATGCCGGAAGCGGGGGGCGTACCGAACCGCTGAGCGATGGTGCTTTCAGAGAGCGTAAGTCCTGCCGTTTCCGTCGCCACGCCCAGATCGCGCACGCCGTTCTCGTCGTGGTCGCGACCGCTGACAAAGGATCTATTCAGTCCGCGGGCCAGCGCCCAGAGCCAACTTTCCAGCTGGCGCTCCTCGGCGGTTTCTCCCGACGGGTCCTCCCAGGCCACGGCGACGTTGAGACCATGATCCTCGCGTACGGAGAGACCAGTTAGATACCAGTCCTCGTAGTAGGAATGGACGATCTGGGGATGATCCAACTCCCAGTTGTGGGGGAACTGGCACCAGGTATTGACGACGGGCTCCGGAGCGTCGGCAGGGGCGGGTTTGCACCAGTCGGTCAGGGCCTGGACCAGCCATACTACACGTACCTGCTGGGCCACGTCGCCCAGGTTGGCGGCCTGGGGCTGGAAGAAGACACGGGCGGAAAAGGCCGTGCGGCCGCCGCCCGTCTCGTCGGCTACGACGTTGAGCGGCGTGTAGACTAATACGGCACCCTCATTGTCCTTATCGCGCACCGACATGCCGTAAGGCTGCAAGGGCTCGGTGTCGATCATCTTCGTGCTGTGAGCGCCGTTGGGCAAATCGCTGAACTGCACGCAGGAGCGAACCGCATCAGCGCTCGTTCCGTCGTCCGCCATGATGACGTGCTCGCCATCGGCAAGCTCAACCAGCGGATCCAGATCGTCGCGCAGGCTGGTGGGATTCTCGGCGCTCAGGAGGAAGCGCTGACCCACGGCCTCGCCCAGGTCGCCGCAGATGCCCTCGTAGACCTGGAAGCCATAGAACTGCTCGGAGGTCGTCGTGTTTGTAAGACGCGCCTCGATCTCGTTCTCCTGCTGGGTCAGCGTTAGCTCTATGTCGAAGTTATTCTTCCAGCTGAGCGTCGTCTGGGCCGTCGTGAACGGCAGCGGGAGATTGGGGCCGCTCATCTCGATCTCGAGCATAGGGATCAGCCGCAGGTCGCCGTTGGCGGCACGCGGGTCGTCGGCGCCCTCTTCGGGCGTCATGGCGTCGGCGAAGGTGCTGTCGTTGCCGCGGAAGCGCTGGATCTGGCCCTTCTCATCGCCGCTGGGCCAGTCGAGCACGTTCATGGCGTAGGAGAGATGCTCAGGGTTCTCCGGGCGAAGTTGAAAATCAACCAGCGTGGGGAAATAGCCCCCCTCGCCATCCGGGCGCGGCTGGAGATTATTGACCAGCAGTTGGAAAGGCGTTGTGCGGTCGAAGGACGTCCCCTGGCCCCGGGAGGTAAGGGGCGATAGATCGAGCTCGTCCGGGACGCCATCCTCGTCGCTGTCGCGGTCAAAGAGATCGGGGACGCCGTCGTCGTCGGTATCGACGCAGGGTGTGGTGGGAGCCACGGTGCTTTCCACCTCGATACTGAGCCGTTCGGGACATTCTATGCCGTCGGGCCGGCCGTCGTCGTCGGTGTCGGCGTCGTTGGGATCGCTGTACCAGCGCTTATCGCGGTATTCGAACCCTCCAACCTCCAGGCCGTCGCCGATGTTGTCCCCGTCGCTGTCAGCACCAGAATCGGCTGTGGGTGACGTGCCCAGTCGCAGGACTTCCCACCCGTCGAGCAGGGTGTCGCCGTCGGTGTCGGGGTTACGGGAATCGGTCAGGTATTGCGTGTTCTCCTTGCAATCGTTCAGGCCGTCTTCGTCGGTGTCGGTGTTTTTCTCATCGCTGGTACAGAGATCGCTGGGGGATCCGATGGGATCTTCCTCTTCCAATGAAAGGGCTGGCAGCGCACCGGGCAGATCGTCGGGCGCTGCCACCGCTGCCGGTTTCTCGGCCAGTGGGTCGCGCTGTGGATCCCAATCCGGGCCCTCGAGGGTGGTCTGCGCCCGTTCGACTTCGTTCTGTGCCGCTTGCTCGGCTTCCTGTTGTGCCTGCTTCTCCGACTGGCGGTCGAAGAAAGCCGCCGCCTTGACGCTGTCGACGACGGGAGCCACTATCATCGAGAATAGCAGGGCCAGAACGACAGCGGTGTAAAAGATGCGGGAATGGCGCCGGAGCACGAGGATGACGAGGAAGCTCAAGGTGCCAAGGGCCAGGCCCAAGCGCTGTGCCAGCTCTTGCCACGCGCCCGGCGTCTTAGGCAAGATGGCACCTATACGCCGTTCCAGCGGGCCGCTGGTAGCTTTCTCGGGGAAGCCGAAGAAGTCGGTCGTGACGCGGGCCGTGACGCGCTCGCCGTCGGCGGCCGGGGGATATGCGAGATCGACCGCCAGCCGCGCCGGCAGTCCATCGGAGGTGAGCCAGATCTCGCCGGTGCCTTTCACGTCGCGATAGAGGGCGGCGCTTTCCATGCGTATGCTTGGAGGCAGGTCGCCCTTCTCGACCAAATACTGTTGAAGCTGGTCGCGGACGTAGGCGGCAAAGGCCGGCCCATCCATGTCGTAGAGGTAGTGGTCGGTCTCCGCCGTTTCCTCCATCGCCGCGGGGCGGACGTTTTTGGCGCCGGCGAGGTAGGCGAGCAGATCCTGGGCGGGGGCGAAAGCACTGGAGAAATCCTGAAGCTCCCGCCATTCACCGCCGGGCTCGCGCCCGAGGGTCTGATCGCCATCGATGCGCACCTCGAAGCTGTCGCGGCGGCTGAGGACGTTGCCGCCTTCGGGCCGTAGCAGGAGCTCCATCTGATGCGCCGGTGTGTTGACGCGTCCTTCGAGATAGAGGGTCTCCGTCTCGGCCGTTCGCCCCGCGTTGCGCAATCTCGGGGCGGGGTAGGTGGTCTGGGCGATTTCGGTGTTGAAGTGATACACACCGACATCCTGGGCGCGCTGCCACGCACGCTGCACAGCGGCGTCCGCCGAAGGCGCTGCCTGCGACGGTATCTGTGGCACGACCAGGCTTGCGAGAAGCAAGACCAGCGCGGTGGCGAAGAGCACAATTTCATGCCGATGTCTTTTACGGCCCATTGTCAGAACCTCCCGTTTGATCTGTCTTCCACCCGGGGTGGGGTATGTGTCGTCGTTTCCTGCGTCAGGAACTCGAACAGCGCGTTTAGATTGGCGAATCCGCGATGCTCTGCGGTATACGGGTCTTCGACTGCGGCTCGCCAGACTGGCCCCTGTTCTGTCTCCACAAGCCAGCAGCGCACCAGATATGCGAGGCGTGGCGCAGTAACCTCTCGTTCGAGCTCCATTGTGTACCTCCGGTGTACCCATCCTCCCGTAGCGAAGACGTTACATCATCGCACTGCTAGACAAGTATATAGATCGACCGTAGCGAAAACGCAGCGAGAGAGGGTCTCGGGGGGATTTCATGGCACGGTTCCCTTGACTTGCTGGCGTATTCTATGGATTGATGGTATGCTTGGCGCTGTTGGGGCAGTCTAACTCAGCGGGTTGTCCTGCAGAGGAGAAGGGTCTAAGATTGTCAGAGCAGAAGACCGGTCAGGTCTTGAGCGATCGGAGAGGAGAATTGCAGCTGTCAGGAGAGCGTATGAGGCGAGACCCTCCCGCGTCGGGAGGAGCGCCGTCACAAGACTCCTTCTATGGTGATAATGGCGATATGGCGCGACGTCCGGCACCAGCGGTCGAGTACACGCTGACGCCGAGAACGGAGCGAAGGGGGTGTTTTCATCTCTCCCCGTTCGTCATCGCGGTCCTCATTCTGGTTCTTTCCTGCGGTTGCCTCGGTGCGACCGGCGTGGGGCTGTCGCAAGTGGCGGCGTCCCGCACCAACGTCCTAATCCTGGGGCTCGACCGGCGGCCCCAGCAGGGTGACGTGGTCCGATCGGACGTGCTCATGCTGGTGACAGCGAACCCCCGAGGGCCCCGGCTGGGACTGCTATCGATTCCCCGGGATCTGTACGTGGAAATCCCCGGACATGGGCAGAGCCGCATAAACGCCGCCCATTTCTATGGAGAACGTGAGACTCGCGGAAAGGGGCCCGATCTGGCCATGGAGACGGTGGCCCAGAACTTCGGCGTGCCGGTCCATCACTACGTCCGGGTAGATTTCGACGCATTCCGCGCCGTCGTAGACGCCGTGGGGGGCATCGACGTCACGGTCGAGGAACGGATCGTGGACAACGCCTATCCAACCGAGGACTATGGCACCAAACGGATCGAGATTCCCGCCGGTCCGCAGCACATGGATGGCGAGCGGGCGCTCCAGTACGTTCGCTCCCGGCACGGGGCGTCTGATTTCGAGCGTGCGGCGCGTCAGCAGCAGGTGATGGTGGCGCTGGCGCGACGGTTGGCGTCTCCCCAGACGTGGCCTCGCCTCCCGGCCGTCTTGCGGGCCGTGATGAGGCACGTGGAGACGAACCTGGGACCGTTGGAGATCCTACAGATGGGGGTCACGGCGCTCCGGGTGGGAGCGGACGGCATTGAGCATCGCGTGATCGAGCGGGATATGACCCGGCCCTGGACCACGCCGACGGGCGGTGCGGTGCTCCTTCCACGCTGGGACGTGATTGAGCCGGTCGTGAAGGATTTGTTCGGGACCTAGCGACGCCGACACGTCCGACCCGACAGCCGGTCAGGAGGCGTCGACATAGCAGGCCCCTCGACGTAGGGCGGGTGTCGAAAGGCTGTGTTGCAGCGTGAGCCGGGTGACCGACCCGGGCCATCAGCTGGTCGCGTATCCCTCCTCGGTCACGTGACCGTGGTCAAAGACCAGAATGCGATCGGCGTGCTCGACAGTCGAGCGTCTGTTCGACGACAGGACGCACTCAGGGGCGGGATGGCAGGTCGCGGGACGGCGTCTCCCGATGCTGATCCAGCGGCGACAGCGCCAGATCCTCCAGCTCCGAGTGTCCGGAACCAAGCGCATCGTTCGTGAGCCGCACGCCGCTGATGTTGTTGTAGTCTTCGCCCAGAATCTCGTGATTCTCCAGGACTGCACCGTCGTCCGTGTCGACATTGGCTGAATCGGCCTGGGCATAGATCCACGTCCCGGCGCTCAAGTCTCCATTGAAGACGCTATGTTCCTCCCAGTAGTACTGGTCACCGATGGTCAGGGTGATTGCCTCCCCTGATGGTATCGGGGTGGTGATGCCCCAGACCAGTCCCTCGTCCGCCAGGTCATTCCAGATCTGATTGGTGGCGGTGGGGATGGGGTCGGGATTGACGTAGACGTCGACCCAGAAACTATCGTCCACCGGCACAGGTCCCTGATTCTTCACGACCAGGGCTATGTCATCCCGGGTGGCGACGATGCGCTCCACCACGAGGTCGGGCGCGGCCGGGGGCGCCTGGTACCCGTTGAAGATCAAGGGTAGACGGATCGGGGCGGGCGGTTGCCGCATCCTCAGCGTCAGCGGGCCGACCGTCCGGCGGTTTCCGGCCTCATCTACGGCTTCCACGAATAGTTGGTAGGTGCCGCTATAGATGAACGGGTTCGTGTCGGTGTAGACCCAGGTCGTGCCCTGGCGCTCGATACGGGCCGCTACGGTCCCGCCGCGGGGGTCAAATCCCGTCAGTCGCATTGCCTGAACGCCACCGGGATCTTCGACGGTGCCTGCCATCCGGGCGGGCTGCCCGATCTCCACTGGTTGGGTCGGCCATTGGGTGACGGTCAGATCCGGCGGGACGGTGTCCATCACCACGGTGAGGCTCAACGGTCTGGTGACCCGGTTGCCGACGAGATCGACGCCGTAGATGGAGACGCGGTGCTCGACGTAGTCCTCGCCGTCCAGGTCGCCGAAGACCTTGTAGAACCAGCGACCCGTCCGCGGGGCCGTGTCCTGCGGGGTCAAGATCAGGCGGGCCCGATTGTAGAATCCATCGTGCTGCGCAGGGGCCTGATCGCAGAGCGTGAGCGTCCAGGTGCCGGCGGCCTCCTCGCCCAAGAACGTGGAGAGGGGCGTGTCGGGGCGAGCCGCACGGTCGTATACGGGCATTGCGGGCTCACCGTCATCGGACACATGGAGTTTCTCGGCTGCGGCATCGTTCAGCAGCACGTCATAGTTGCGCCCGGCGTCCTCGGTTCTCCCCACCACCATTGCTTCCACACCAGATGGGGCGCCCAGCGTCACCTGCAGGTCACCTCGGTGCGCGTGGGTGACGTTGAGTCCCATGCTCACGTTGGCGATGGTGAATGTATCTGTGACGGTAAAGGTACGGACGATGCAGGACTGGGTGCCGTCGATGACCTGAGGCGTGTCTGGCGTATCATCGATGTGGAGGGGGGTAGGGCCGGACTCAAGCCACGCGTTGGCTAGCTCGCAGCGACCGGCCTCGCAGACCTCGACGTAGCCGAGACCGTGGTTGTCGATGATGTCACCGCGCAAGGCATAGGCGCTATTGCCGACCAGATGGGTCTCATTCAGTACCTGCCCTTCCTCCAGGCTCAGCGTGACCGTCGGCGGGATGGTGTCGACGACAAAGGACCGTGGATTGGTCCATGCGCCCGTCTGACTGAAGCGGTCCTCGGCCTGAAGTCTCACGGTAAAGACGTCACCGTCCTGGGGCGAGCGGCCGCCGTTGGTTGCCACGGTATCCCAGTTGCACAGCCACGAGCCGTCGGTCGGCGTCGAGTCGGTGCAGGGTAAGAGATGGGTCCCACCGTCCGGCGTCTCCATTGCCAGACTGAGCTTCGGTACGCCAGAATCGTCGTAGGCGTAGCCATGCAGGGTATTCAGTCCTGCCGAGACCAGATGCTTGGGCGAGCGAACGCCGTAGAACCGGGGCGGCTCGCCGTCCAGGCGGTGGTCGATCCAAACCCACTCGACGGGCGGGCCGCTTTCGGGATGAGCGTCGTCATAGATCAGCACATCGGCAGCGGCCCAGTTGACGCCCTGCTGCATATCGACCCGGCCCCTGAAGGAAGCACTGATCGTCTCGCCTGCCGCCACGTCGCCCAGGGAGATGAGCTGATGATCGCCCGTGCCGTCCGGTAACCGGAGCCCGTAGTGCGCTGTGACCGTTGCGCGCAGGTTGGTCACTGCGTCGGGACCGGGGTTGTGGTAGCGTACGGCATACTCGATCTCCTGACCGTCGAACAACGGTGGATGGTCGGCGTCGGTGAAGGCCAGCGCCTCGCTGGCGTCGGGTGGGGGTCCGGCGAACATTGGGTCCCACAGGTGAGACAGGCCGTCGCCCAGGAAGCGGTAGCTGGTGCCCACCGGCGCGGCAGTGACCTCGATGTGGGGCATACTGTCGACAGTGGCGTCATTGGGGCAAAGCCCCGCATTGAGAGACGGCCATTCATACGCGCGGCTCAGGGCGAAGGTGTTGGTTGCACCTCCGGACTCTCGTCCTCCAAGCACGTCCGCGCTGTTGAGCGGATTGGCGGGGGGCATCGTGGCCCAGAGACGCAGTCCCTCCCGGGCCCCGGTGGCAGGGTCCTCCGCAGCAAAGGCGACCAGGCGGAGGGAGTCCCCCGACTGGAGGTTGAGCAGGCTCAACGGGAGGTAGAAATCTGTCTGTCCGCGGTTGACCGCCGGGTCGAAGCGGTACTGGGCCTCGGAGAGGTGGGTCTCGATGATCCAAGCGGTGCCGTCCCAGCGCCCCAGCCAGGCAGTCGCGTTGTCCTGCACCCAGATGAAGGTATCGGCCTCCATCAGAGAATCAGGTGTTCCTGTCCTTGACTCGCCGCGTGGAGCAGCGGTCGGTACGACTCCGGGCAGGTAGAGCAGCGTGTCTGTGTAGCTGGCGTAAGGTCGGGTGAAAGCCGCGCTCGTACCGCCGGGCTGCGTGTCCAGGTAGATGAAGAGGTCGCCCTGGTTCGACCAATCGGCGCCCGTCCAGGCGAGGCGGAGGGCGGGCGTGACCGCCGCGGTATTCCAGGTGGCGTAGAGCCGCTGGGCCGCGCCGCTCCCGGCGTCGCTGGACGCGTTCCGCGCCGCCCGATCGTCGACGCCGAGGAGGTTGCAGTCGTCCTCCAGCCAGCCGTGGTAGGGCTGGTCGGGCGCGGTCGGGGTGACGTAGGCCGGCGTGCCTCCGTAGTCGACATAGACTGGACCGAGCGTCTCGATGGTGCGGTTTCCAGCGCTGTCCTCGACGATCACGTGGGCGTAGAACCGTTGCGCCTCGCCGACGGTCTGGATGTGATCGCGCGCGTCGGGTGGGTGGGACGTCAGACCATCGGGCGTGGTAGACGTCGTCCAACCGGCAAGGTAACGGGACACGTCACCGCTCGTGCTGCCGGTCCACTCGATGCGCAGCGTGGGGGAAGAGACGTCGCGAATCGTCATACCCGGGGTGATGACCGACCGCGTCCCGCTGCCGTCGATGGTGGCCAATGTAACGGTCGCCGGTGCCGGCGGCTCGGCATCGGCCCAGACGGTACGGCTGACGGTGGCGGTTCGACCGGCAAGGTCGGTGGCGCGGGCTGTCAACGTGACCCACTCGCCCGCCGGGGGCACGTTCGCCCCGGACCAGACAGGTGCGTCAAAAGTGTTGGTATCCGTGGGCACAGTGGCCTGGTCCCAGCCGCGCTCACCGTAGCGCACCTGGAGCCGCGCCACGCCCACCGTGTCGGTGACCAGACCACGCACACTCACGTAGCCAGCGTCGCTGAAGTGGCTGCTGGTGATGGCGTCGGTGGTCAGGTTGAGGGCGGGGGGCGCGGTATCGACGTAGACGACGGGGGAAAGCGGCGTCTCGGTGACGACGTTGCCAGCCCAATCGGCGGCCTGTACGCTGATCGTATAAACGCCCTGCGCGGCTGGCGTCCACGCGGTGCTCCAAGCCGTCTCTGTCACGGTATCGACGGTCCAGGTCAGAACAGACGTCGGCACATCGTTGACCGTCACGGTGAGGGTGCGGAGGTAGTTGGGGGCGTAGGCGCGACCCGCGACGGTGATGGATGTGGTGGTCGTAAGGACGCTGGGATTCGTCGGTGTCAGGATCAGCGTCTGGATGGAGGTGGTATCCTGGGCCAGGGTGGAGCTGTCGGCCTGGAGGGAGACAACCTGGTCTGACGGCGCGAAGGGATCGACGGTGAGGGCTGTGCACTGATCGAAGGCATCACAAGCCCGGGCAGTCTGTGGACCATCCCCTTGCTCCAGTCCGGAGCTGCAGGAGGTCGTGACACGCTGGAGTTTAGTCTGTTTGAAGCGCTCCGTGTACCACTGATGATTGATGGTACCCCGGTTGCTACAGATAGGGTTCTGCTCCAGGGATGCGGTAGAAACCCCTGGACATTGTATCCCCTCGTCGGACAGATTGTAGTCCCGGTTCGTGCAGCGATAGAACCGAATAGTCCCCGTATAGGACCCCGTCCAGTAGCTGGAGGTCCAATTGTAGAGACTGATCCTCGGCGCTCTGGTGTCGATCTCACCGGACCAGAGACCGGGAACCTGGGAAGCGTGGCCAAATTGATCGACAAGGCGGAGATCGATCGAATACGGTCCCTCAACGTCTCGCACTGCATAGTGCCAGGGGGAGAAGGCAGCGCCGGGCCAATCCGGCTCCAGCTCCCGCCAGCGATGGGGGTCGGCGAGCGCACGGATGGCGTACCCGTAGAGACGAGGACCATTCTTCTGGGGGACGAATAGAGAGCGCTCGTAGACGGCGACCTCGTCGATCTCACCCTGGAAGAAGTCGTCGCCCGCACCGTTGGAGCCGATGGTCAGAGGCACACGCTGCGGAGGCAGATACGAGGGGAGTGAGCTGCCGCCACTCTTCGCCTCGTAGGTGCCGTTGCGGTAGAGAGACCAGGCCATCCACTGTCCCGGATAGGTCACGCCGGTCAGGTGGACCCACCGTCCCACGTCATCTGGCGGGACAGGGGAGCGGGCCACGTAGTCCCCATCGAGGCGTCGCTCGCCGGCCTCGTAGTAGCCGTCCTTGATGCGCAGGAATACGTTGCCCTCCTCACTGTCTGCGCCCAGGCCATGATAGATGATCGTCTGGGTGCCCTGCGTGGACGCGGGCTTGACCCAGGCGGAGAGGGTGAGGGGCCCTCCGAGAAGCACTGGCCCCAGGCTGACCTCATCGTCAACGCCGTCGAAGGACAAACCGCGTCCGAACTTCGCCCCCTCGACTGATGTGGGACACGAGTCGCCGGAGCAGCGGCCCCAATGCCCATTGGAGCTGAGATCGGCAAAGCCCGTAGCCCCCGGCAACTCCTCGAAGGACAGCTGAGCCAGTAGTCCCTGATAGAGATCGGTTCCCTTGACGTGACGGAACCCTATCTCCATCCGGGCGACGCCGGAAGCCGCTGGATCCGCCAGCGCCTGGATCTGAGCGTCGGTCAGGGCGCGGTCGTAGACCACAAGCTCGTCGAGCAGGCCCGCCAGGGAACCACCCAACCTCACGACCAGCGGACGATCGAGGACGGTGTCTGTTGAGGCGGTGTCTTCCCGCACGCCGTCCACGTAGAGGGCCAACAATGGGCCGTCCTTGACGGCTGCAACGTGGTGCCACTCCCCGTCGTTGAGCGACCCTGTGCTAGTTAGCGTCTGTTCCACGTCCTCCGGACGGTAAGCGTGGCGGAGCCTTCCGTCGGCGTCCAGGGCTAGCCAGAGCCCGCGGGTGGGATCAGTGGAGTCAATGGCGGAGAACAGGACCTGCTCTCCCCCTGCGCTGCTGCGGATCCAGGAAGCGACGGTGTAATCGGTCGGTGCGAAGGCCGGGACGGCTGCTGTCCCGCTCTCCACGTCCAGGAAATCGCCGTCTTTGAAGCCCAATGCAGCCCCGAAGCGACCTGCTTGTCCGGCGAGGGGGCAGGTTGCCCCGGTGCAGGTGGCGTCCATCCCACGACCGGAGCCATCACGGAACGTCGTCGCTCCCGCAAGCTCCTCAAAGTGGAAGTGGACCTGTCGACTGGATGGATAGGACAGATCGCCGACGGTACCCGTGATGACGGGGGCGTCGTCGTCGATGCCGGTCAGGAGCCCAGACCCGTCACCCGCACGGGTTAGATCCGCGCCGGGCGGCGTCCCGTCGACGGTGATCGTCTCGTCCTCCCGGATGGTGGTGTTGCCGACGCTGTCGGTGGCTTCCAGCCGTACCGTATAGCGTCCATTGGTGCGCTGCGGCACCCGGTAGTCGATCTGCCAGCGCCCGTCACCCAGCTCGGCCGGCTGTCTCCCCCCGATGGAAACGCCACGCGCATCCAGCAACTCGACCCACACAGTCTCCACCGCGGCGCCACCGACGTCGGTGACGCTGCCGGAAAGCGTGACCCGATCGGTGAGGAGGTGCTGGGGCGTGTAGAACGTCAGGCTGGAGCGATCCAACGGGATCCTGAGGAGATTCCCCTCGACAACGCGGAGCCAGACCTTGTAGAACTGGCCGTTCATCCGGGTCAGCGGCGGGAAGGAGAAACTGAGATGCTTCTCGGTCTCGCCGGGCTGGACGGTGAAGGTACCGACGACGGTCTCGTTGATGGAGAGCTCCAGCGTGGCTTCCCCGGCCCCCTCGTTGACCACAGACAGATCGTAATCGACGCGATCAATCACGTCTGCCTGGGCTGGTCGGCGAATGCCTATTCCGGTCGATCCCGCCTGCCACCAGTCACTGACGTTGAGATCGCCCGTGGCGGGGAAGAATGTCTCGTACGCCTGGGCGTCGGTGGCACGGACGAGGGGTTGAGCGGTAAGCACTTGCTGAGTGGCGGTCGAGTCCACACCCACCACGGGCGGCGAGTCGTCCACGGCGAAAGACACGCGGTCGATAACAGAGTGGTGACCAGCGGTGTCGATGGCCCGGGCCTCGATAACGTAAGGCCCTTCGGCGATCGGCGTGAAGGGGAACATCCACACGCGTCTGTCCTGACTGGCCTGGTGCCATATTCCACCGTTGATTCGATACTCTACCTGCTCGACGTTGGAGGTCTCGTCCTGAGCCAGGATCTCGATCACCCGCCCAGCCGACATATCCACGGCCGTCGCGGTGAGGACGATGGTGGCCGTGGGCTTCTCCACGTCGACGGTAATGCGGTGTTCGTCACTGATGTCGTACCAGGAGACCTGGTAGTTGTAGAGATCCTCGACCTCGGGCCGAGAGAAGGCGCGCCCGTAGATCGTGATCTCGTCGAGCGAACCAGCGAAGGGCTCCGCGTCATTGGTGCCCCAGTACGTAGCGTAGTCGCCACCGAGGTAAAGGGTGCCGAACTGGCAAGGGGCGACCGTGTTGGTCAGGACGGTGTCCTCCGCCCCGTTGACGTACAGGGTCAGCGCATCGGCATCGTGGGTGACCATGACGTGATTCCATTGGTCTTCCAGCAAGGCATCGGGGCTGCTGTCGAAGGATTGGCGGCAGTCCTCGTAGCGGATGGTCATCGAATCGGGTTTGATAGAAAGCGCGTAGTTCTGGGTTTCACCAAGCCAGTTCTCCCTGGTGAGCAGCTTCTGGTTGATTGACTTACGCTGGGTGGGGTAAACCCACAGGCCGATGGTGAACTTGTCCAAATCAAGGGGCGCGTGTGAGGCGACCTGGAGGGCATCGCTGATCCCATCGAAGCGGGCTGCGCCGTAGATCCAGCCATCCACGCCCGCGCCCGGACAACGATCAGTTGCCTCATCACAGTCGGCGCTTTGAGCTGGACTGGCCACGTTCTCGAAGGTACTGGCGCCCACCCGTTCATCGACGTGCATATTGAACACCGGCACTTCCTTCCGCAGACGGTTGATAGCGGCGGAGGAGAGGGCTCTGCGTGTGAGGACAACGTGATCGATCATACCGCCGAAGCGATTATGCCCCGCCGGTCGAGACACGCCAATCTTGAGCTCCGTCCCGGCGCCAAAATCAGCCTGAGCCTGAGTACCGGTGACTTCATCGCTGCCGTCTATGATGAGCCGCTGTCCACCCGAAGCGGATCCCACGGTGTGGACGAGGTGATGCCACTGCCCGTCGGCGTAGTCGCCGCTCGTGGTGCAGATTTCTTCGGTCTGCACCCGGGCACAGACATGGCCGTTCCTCAGATAGAGGTGCTCGTCGCGTCCGTTGTCTCCGACGACGGAGACGAGGCCGCAATCCTCGCAGAAGTCGTCGTAGCCCCGGGTCTTGAACCAGAGGGAGACGGTGTAGTCGGTCTGCGGCACGTCCAGCTCCACCGCTACGTCATCGTCCGTGCCGTCGAGGCGCACGGCCTGGTTGGACCGTCCCGCCAGGCCAGTGGCAGGGCACCCGTCGCCGTCACAGATACCAGCATTGCCGTTGCCCGAAGCATCTCTGAAGGTCGTTGCTCCGGGTGGCTCATCGAGGCGCAGCTCCAGAATGCGCGTGGCGGCCTCGTATAGCTCGGTGATCTCGTACTGGTCGATGGCACGGCGGTAGATGCGCAGATCGTCCAGCCGCCCCGCGTAGAAGTCGTTGTCCACTTTCCAGGTGAGCGTCCCTTCTCCATCTCTCCCTTCGTCATAGGAAGAGGTGCGACTATCCGGCCTGTAGTTCTGGAACTGATCGTAGATCAGAAGATCATCTTTTCCGCGCGCCGGCTCATCGACAGTCTTGTCAAGTTCCGTGAGGTTGATAGAGTGAATGTAGTCTCCGTAAACCGTGTATCCCGGAGGATAGTAGGTGCCGGGAACGATGTTAGGATTCCCCCAGATTCTGGTGCCATCGACGAAGAGATTGTATTCGGCGCTGCTGCCAAATCGATCCGAATCGAGGCCGTCGCCCTCGTCCACGACGGTGAGGTGATCGACGGAGAAGTGCGCAGCAGTGCTGGCGCGACCGATGTCGAACTGATCCGTCTTGTGGGGGCGGGTACCGGCACATGATGCATCCGATCCAACCTCGTTACCGTTGACGTAGAGTTTGAAGCTGATGCCGTCGAAGACAGCCACCACGAACTGCCAGGTGTTTCGCGTCAGTGCGTTGTACTCGGACGTCACCTCGCACAGCTGGGTCCCGTTGCCGAAGGCCGCCTTGAAGCGACGCTCGCTCCCCTTTGCGTAGAGGGACGGGTAGGAACGCTCCGGATGGTCGTGGTTCTCGCTGCCGAAGACACCGCGCCAGCGCCCATCTTGCTGAGTGGGGTAGATCCAGGCCGCGAGGGTGAAATGGCCGTCGCCTCGGTGGAGGTTGAGGCTGTTATCGCTTGGCGAGACAGTGAGATAGGAACGACGCTGGAAAGAGGCGGCCTGTCCGATAATGCCGGTTTCGCCAGCATCGGGGCAGATCGTGGTCATCCCGGTGGGGCCGAAGCGCGAAGCGCAATCGACCTGGTGAGCATGGGACGTTACGTCCTGATAGCCAGCGGGCGCGGAGGCGGTGAACGTGGCGTGGAAGACGGGCTCTTTGAAGCGCTCTGCGATCTCGTCGGCGTCCAGCACACGGGGGAAGATCTCCAGTTCGTCTACCTGCCCCTGGAAGTAGGCCTGATCGGCAGTAGGCGTGTGGCCAACACGGACCGCGTTCTGTCCGACCAGGTTGGAGGTGGATGCAGTGCCCGTAACCCGGCTTTCGCCGTCCACGTAGAGCTGCTGGACACCCTGGGCGCCGCCAAAGGTGTGGGCCACGTAATGCCAGGCGCCGTCGGCGTAGTCCGGGCCGGAGGTGCAGATTGTCTCATCGGCACGGCCACGCCCGAGTCGGGCACAGAGGTCCCCACCATCGAGGTAGAGATCGCGGTCGTGGCGACCGTTCCGGGTGTTGAGCGCCGAGAAGATACCACAGTCGTCACAGGACGATTTGAACCAGAGCAGGAGCGTGTAGTTCTCCTCGGAGACATCGACCTGGCTGAGCAATCGATCGTCGCTGCCGTCAAACCGGGCCGCGCGGATGAAATAGCCCTCGGTGCCGGCGGTGGGACACGTGCTGCCGCTGCACGTCGCGTCGTAGCCGAGCAGGGAAGCGTCGGCGAAGGTCGTGGCCCCGGCGGCCTCGTTGAAGTGGAGCCACAGCTGCCTTCCGGTGCGCAGGTTCTGGATGACGGCCCCGGCCGTGTTGGTCAGGGTGATCTGCTGTGAGGCCGCCACGTCGCTCACGGTCACGTCGCCGGCCATCGTCGTCGTTCCCTGCGGCGCCAGCGTGTAGGGCTGTGGCTCCAGGCTTTCGTCCTGAACGGCAGGCGGGAACGTCACGTCAAACAGCCCCAGGGCATAGCGGTTACGCAACTCGTTGGTGATCGTTGCCGTGTACTGGATAGTGTCTCCGGGCCTGGTCAACGTATCATCCTCACCGACCAGCGAGTCGATAGAGAGGGGCGTGGCCGGGCCGGAGACGCGGGGATTGAGGCCGTAGACCTGCTCCAATTTGTCAATCAGCCCGTCGCCATCGGTGTCGGGGTTGAGTGGATTCGCCGTTACGAGGGTCTCGAGGGGGAGGCCCTGTTGATCGAAGCCGTAGACGTACGTCCAACCCGACACCTCGTCTCCGTCCTGGAGCCCGTCGTGGTCGGTGTCGGCGTGATGGGGATCGGTATTGTAGCGCCACTCGTCGTAGTCCGAGAGACCATCGCCGTCGGTATCGAACAGGGTCGTGTCACTGCCCCACGGGACCTCATAGCGGTCTGAGAGACCGTCACCATCCGCATCGGCTACTCGGTCGCTGGGATCGTTGCCGCCAAAAGCCGGACTGGTCAGCCCGTCACCGTCAGCGTCCTCGAGGGCGGCGAAGGTGAAGTCGCCGCTCTGGCCCCAGGCCGGCGCATACCCGCCACCGCGTGGCGCCAAGCCGCGGAACCCACCCACCGTGGACGGAAGGATATCGAAGCGCAGATCGAGGTCGACGTGCAGCGTGTCCGTCTTTTCCCGTAGATGACACACAGGGATCGTAGGGGGCGGTACCACAGGACTGGGGACCATAAAGCATTCCTGGGCTTTCATCGCGTACCCCTCGTTGAGATAGGCGCTGATCTTCTGATTGATCCCGGCCTCCGAGAACGCGAAGATATACTCAGTGGCGATGGAATCCGTCTTGGCGGGCGGATCAGCGTTATTCCACGAGCTGGGCGACTTCGTGCTCAATCCCTGTGTGAGATGGAGGTCCTCCTCGAGCGTGTTGAAGTTGTACTCAAAACTGGACTTCTTGACGTTCTTGTCACTGAACTGCCAGGCATAACCGGTCCCTATCCCGATGGGGAAGTCTTTGTACAGGCGCGTGGTCACGTCGGCGCGGAGGGCCATCGCGTTTCCCTTCACAAAGCCCTGGGTGGGGAACTCGTCGAGCAGGTCGAGCCCGAACTCCACGCCGAGCCGCTCCTCTTGCTCCAGGTCGACCAGTGGCGTCTGGTCGTAGATCAGGAATTGGACCACCTTGGCCATGGCGCCGGAGATGCCGTCACAGGGATGGAGGTCGATTTCCGGCACGGTGAGATCCTCCCGTTCATCTAGCCCGGTGAGGGTGCAGATAAGATTGATGATGGCATCGATGAGGCCGACGATGGCCACGATGATCTGCCCCACGATGGGGATCATACCGATAGCCATCATAATGATCCCGACGAGAATCTCGGCGACCACGGCCGCCAGGGCCAGGTTGAAGGCCAGCGAGCCGAAGCGGACGCCGCCGGAGATCATCTGAGCAACGAAGAAGCCGACGGAAACGACGGCGGTTACAATCACACCGATGATTGCGGCGATACTCCCTGCCTGTTTGAGGCTGACCTTGGTGGTCTGAATGGCGTGGCGCACCCCGTACTTGAAGACGCCCTGGGCGTTCTTGCGGAAGAGGTCTGCGGCTACGTCGATGACGCCTTTGATCGACATAGCGAAATTGATGGCGTCGATGACGTAGAAGGCCATCTCGGCGCCCTCCGCGCCTGAGAGCACGGCAAAGGTGACGTAGGCAGCAATTCCGCCGGCTGCCGCTCCCAGGGCAAAGGCCATGCCAGCATCCCCTTTGCGGCCCCAATCGACGTCGATAATATTGTCCACCCACGATTGCTTGAGGTTCTTCCGCGCACCGGCAATGGCTCCCAGCAGTTTCTCCTCGGTGGTGCCGAAGTAGACCAGACGTCGAGGAAGCTGGCGCACCTTCTCGATGGCGCCCTCGATCATCTCCTTGACGATTTTCAACGGCGGGCCGACGACGCCCTGCCATTCGTTGGCGATAACGGTATCGGTTAACGCCGTATCGGACAGGTCGACGAACGTATCGCCCATCTTGACGATACCGCTGGAGCCATTGAAGAGGGCCAGGTAGTAACTCTGAGCGACGATGGTTCGCCCATCGTTCACCAGCTCGTCGTCGCCGGGCACCAGATCGTCGAAGATATCCCGATAGCGATCCCCCATGTGGTCCCAATACTCGTCGATGGGATACGCCTGCCAGCCTTCGGCATCGTCGAAGCGATAGGGGGCCCAGTTCATACCGGCCAGAACTTCATCGTAGACCTGGCTCGGGTCGAGCGAGATCGTCAGTGTGTCGTCGGTGAGCAGCCCGTCGTCCACGCCTTCTAGATTGGCACTTCGGTAACGCTCTTCGCGCACAAAGAGGAGTGTGGGGGCCTCCACTTTGGCATGTCCGCTCGGATCGGTGAAGATGTCGTCGAGAATACGCCGCGTGTGTGTCACCGGCAGGGTCGCCAGGTGTGCTTGATCGGAGAGATCGAAGGTCTCGACCTGGATGGCCTCCTTGGGAATACCCCACAGCCGGTCGTCGCCGTCAGGGACGCTGCCGTCGAAACGATTTTCGATCTCCTCGACGGTGACATCGCGCTTCTGGTTGTCGCCCTGCCCGCTGGTGCGACCGGCGATGAAGGTACGATCGAGATTGTAAGCCAACTGCCAGAGATACCGCTCGTAATCTGTATCACGATCGGGGTAATCGGCGTTCTCAAAGGCGATACCAGCTTCCACCCCATGATCCTCACGCACCGCCAGGCCGGTCAGATACCAGTCATCATAGTACGTGTGGAGGATGCGGGGCGGATTCTGCTGCCAGTTATCCTGGTCCTCACACCACTCTTCGCGCGTCGTCTCGGGATCAGCGTCCTCCGGGAGCTCGCACGAGTCGGTGAGCCCCTCCACCAGCCAGACCAACCGCACGTCCTGGGCCCGTCCAAAATCGACAGAATTGGGCCGATAGAACATCCGCGCCGAGAAGGCCACCGGGCTATCGCCGGTCTCGTCCCGCACCAGCGTGGCTGGCAGATGGACGAGCAGCGTCGGATCTTCGCTGTCGTCCTTGTAGCGCACGGAGAGATTGAAAGTATCGGCCGCCTCGGTATCGAGCCAGGAGGTCACCGGCGTGCTGGCCGACAGCGCCGGTGGGTTCTCGATCACGGGCAGGTTGCCGTAATGATCCTGGTTGTTATAGGGGATTTCAATCTCCACCATCGGGATGAGACGCATGTCGCCCTGATCGTCCTTGTCCCCGCTGGTGTTTCCGTGAGCGTCGTTGTAGTCTTTGAAGGTGGTATCAAAGTAACGTTGAATCTGCCCCTCCGTGTCGCCGGAGGGCCAGTCCAGGACGCTGAGGCTATACCAGAGGTGCTCGGGGTCGGTGGGGCGAAGCTGGAAATCGACGAACAGGGGCATATCGACGGTATCCGTCAAGGCGTCCATTTTGAAAGCGAAGGTTCTGTCCTCCAGGCCGGTCACGGTCCCCTGATCATCCCGTTCACCGCCCGCCACGGTCGTGCGCGAGAGATCGACCGCATCCGGCACCCCGTCCCCGTCGTCGTCCTTGTCGAAGACATCGGGCGTGCCGTCCCCGTCGATATCGTCACAACCGAGCCCATCGTCGCTGATATCCTGACGCCGCTGGACGTCAAGCGTCCCGTTCTCAGTCACATCGGTCAGCGCGTAGCACTCGAGCACGTCGGCGACGCCATCGCGATTGGTATCTGGTTCCAGCGGATCCAGGTACCACTGTTCGCCGTACATCTCAAAGCCCTCGACCTCGGTGACGTCACTGATGCTGTCCCCGTCGGTATCGACCGCGCAGGGGTTGGTGCCCAGCTCGTTCATCTCTGTTCCATCGGAGAGACCGTCTCCGTCAGAATCGGCTACCGTGGGATCGGCACAGGACCCCTCTTCCTCGGCATCCGTGAGCCCGTCGCCGTCGGTGTCGGTGCGTTCGCCGTCGTCGTCATCATCATCTTCGGTGGTCTGTAGCGCGCTCAAGCCTAGCGCGTCCCATTCTGTACCGAGCGGGGCGTAGTCTGCAGGGGGGGCTCCCTGAGCTGGAAGCACGTCTACCCCATGGTTCCTCTCAAGTGGGCTACTATGCGGGTCGAAATCGGTGGTCGTCATCTGGCGGTGGGCTTCTTGCGCATCGTGGGTCTGATCGAGGCGGCGCTCCCGCTCCACCTGGCGCGCGAGCTGTTCGTCGCTATAGGCAAGGGCGTGATGAACCTGTAGAAGCGGTCCGACGAGCATAGAGATGAGAAGGAGCGCGACCAGGAGGACATAGACCCGGTGCGACCTGCGGCGGAGGACCACAATGGTGATCAGGCCCAGGACACCGAGCATCAGGCTGAGATCGCTTCCGGTCCGCTTCATCTGTTCTCGTGAGGGGGAGAGCCTCTCCAGTACGGTGGTCGAGCCGGCTTCCTCGGCCCAAGCGGAGAAGTCGGTGGTGATGGTGGCGCGGACCTGCTCACGACGGGCGGGCGGGAAGGTGACGTTGATGATCTGACGTAGCGGAAGGCCGCGTTCGTCCAGCCAGATTTCCCCCTGCGCTGTCATCTCCCGGTAGAGGCGGAGTGATTTCAGGCTGAGGCCGGGGGGAAGCTCACCGTTGCTTCGGAGCTCATCCTCCATCTGGGTGCGGACGTGTTCGGCGAAAGCGGCCCCGTCGATCTCGAATTCGTAGCGGGTGAACGAGACAGAGCCACGGGTCTCGGTGTTCAATCGACGGACATTTCGGGCACCGACCAGGTAACCCAAGACGTCGCGTCCCGGGGCGAAGAGATCGGTGACCCCCTCGACCTCCCTCCAAGCGCCCTCACCGACGCGGCCGAGGGCTTTCCCGTCAGCCACACGCAGCTCGATGCTGTCCTGCCCGGTCGTCGCGCTGCCGCCGGCCGACCAGAGCTTGAGGTCCATCGTTTCGGCGTGGAGGTCAGTCCGGCCTTCTATATAGATGCGCTCTTCGGAGGCGGTTTCTCCCACGTTCTCGACGGTCAGCAGGGGCCAGGTCGTCTGCACGACGTCAGTCGTGTAGCGATAGGACCCACTGCGGTGCGCCTTCTCCCAAGCCCGCCGTACGGGATCGGCTCCGGCGAGGACAGGGGAACCCGACCAGGCCGCTATCGTACCGACGAACAGAACGAGAAGCGCTACGGTGAGGTAACAGAGTTGCCTGCGTTTCATGAAACCGCCTCCCTCTAGAATGATGCGCAAAAGATGATCTGTGCTCAGAGCCTAGGATTGCCTGGCGACTACAGGCAGATAGATGGCGTATTTTGGCTGACCAACCAGCGCGAACTCGGCGGTGCGCCTCGCTTCCACAACCAGGCGATTGCGCAACAGGTCTCGCTCCGCCACTGTGATCTCCTCGTCGGTCCATGCCACGCCGTCCCATTGGCGCAGTTCCAGCGTCCCCTCTTCCAGTCCTTCAATGGCGGCGTCCTCGTAGCCCAGGGTGATGGTCATAGGCACGGAAAGCGGTAGATTCGCAATGCGATCCCCATCGCGGTAGGCATTCAGGGCGAATGTGCGATTCTCTGAGGTGGATGCCGACGAAGCTGCCGCCGAGTCAGCCTGCGATGCATAGCGGATCTCGGTGGGTATACTGACCGCGCCAGGTGGGATGACCACCGTCGTCTCGCCGAACCATTCGTCGCCGTAGGAAAGTGTCCCGCCTCGCTCCGCGTCGATGAGAATGGAGATGGTGCGGTTGCGATACACGACGTTGGGCTGCCAGAGCCCATTGCTATTGCCCACAAACGCATCCAGGTCGCCGTCGCCGTCCACATCACCCAAGGCGACGGCCAGGCTGTCGTACGCGCCCAATTGCTGCCCACTGTCGGTGAACGTGGCGCTTCCGTCGTTGAGCCAGACGTGATTCTCATTATCGGATACGAGGCCATACCCCACCTGTCCCGTGAAGGCGTCCAGATTGCCGTCGCTGTTCACATCTCCTAACCTGACGGTCCACGTGGCCTGGGTGCCAAGTCGCTGTCCACTATCACTGAACGCACCGCTCCCGTCGTTGAGCCATATCTCGTCGGGTTCCCCATCCATGTTCCCCACAAAGGCGTCCAGATCGCCGTCGCTGTCGAGGTCACCCAGGGCCACGGCGTGGGTGTCGGCAGCGCCGAGCCGCTGTCCGGTATCGGCGAACGTGCCGCCGCCACCGTTGAGCCAGACCCGGTTGGCCCGCCCGCTGGCGATACCGAGGAAAGCGTCCAGGTCGCCGTCGTGATCCAGGTCACCCAGGGCCAGGGCGCGCGTATCGTCGAAACCCAGGTATTGGCCGCTGTCGCTGAAGGCGCCGCTGCCGTCATTCAACCAGATCTGCGCAGGCTGGCCCATATCGCTGCCCGTGGCGGCGTCGAGATCGCCGTCGCCGTCCAGGTCGCCGAGGGCGATGGCGTAGGTGTCGGAAGCCCCCAGGCTCTGCCCGCCGTCGCTGAATGTGCCCATCCCGTCGTTGAACCAGACGGTGTCGCCGGCATCGTAATTGCCGACGAACGCGTCCAGGTCCCCGTCGCCATCCAGGTCCCCCAGGGAGACGGCCCAGCTGTTGGCCTGGCCCAAGGTCTGCCCGCTGTCGCTGAAGGCCCCCGTCCCGTCATTGAGCCATACGGTGGTGCGGGCGTCGTTGCGTACGACGTAAGCGTCGATGTCACCATCGCTATCCAAGTCTCCCAGGGCCACGGCCTGGCTGTCGAGGACGCTCTGCGGTTGGAAGAGCTCCTGCTGCCAGAAGCTGAGCCCCGAGGATGGGTATACCTGGTGGATTTCGGCGACGTCGAAGGCACCTAGCCCGCCGTGCGTCGCTGCCCTGAACTGCCAGGTGTAGGGGGTTGCGAGCTTCTTGCCGTCGACGGATTGGAGAGCCTGGCCAAGGGTAACCCGAACCACTTCGCCCGGCTTGAAGGGGCTCGCGGGGGTGAACCCGATCTCGCCGAAGGTGAACGCACCGTAGGGCGTGGTGTCGACTGAGGTGCTGCCGGTGTAGAATCCAGTCTGGGCACCGTGGACGGAGACGGATTCCGCATCGACGGTGCTTTCTGCGATCCGACGGGTGCACGTAGCCGCAAAGGGTCCGGAGCGTGGCACCAGTCCGCCGCTGCCCGGGTCGGCGGAGAAGAAACGGAAGATGGGATTGACGACCGCCGAGAAGGTCCTCACCGTCTGCGCCAGGCCATCGGTGACGGTTACCGCAACGGTGGAGACGCCGAAATCGTCGGCGGTGGGTGTAAGCGCCAGCTCTCCGGCGTCGGAGGGGCTGGCGTAGGTCAGGACGACGGAGGGCAGCAGCGATGGGTCGACGGTGGTCGCCGTCACTGCGAGAGGCTGGCTCTCGTAAGGCCCGGCGGTGATTCCGCTCAAGGCCACTGTCGCCGCGCTTCCCCCCTGCTCCAATGATGCGTCGGGGATGGGCGCAAGGGTCGGCGGGTCGTTGACCGGGTCCACAGTGACCGGGAAGGAGCGGGCGGTTATGGAGAGGCCATCGGTGACGGTGACGAGCACCGTGGCCGTGCCGAAGCGGTCAGCCGCCGGGGTCAACGCGAGGGAGCCGGTGGCGTCCGGGCTGGCGTAGGCGATGGCGGGTCGCGGAATGAGGAGGGTGTTGGTCGACGTGGCCGTGACGACCAGCGTCTGGCTCTCATTGTGGGCCCCCGGGTCAATGCCGCTCAGGTCCACGACGTGCGGACCACTGTCCTCGTCGATTGAGAGCGGTGGGAGCGGATCAAGCGTCGGAGGATCGTTGACCGGCGTGACGGTCACGGGCAAGGTGTGGACCGTCTCGGAAAGGCCGTCCGTAAGAGTTACGACGATCGTAGATACACCGTACGTGTCAGCCACGGGAGCAAAGGAGAGGCTGCCGGACGTGTATTGCCCCGGACCGTTGTCGTAGGTGATATCGGGCTGGGGAACCACGTCTGGGTTCGTCGAAATCGCCGTGAAGGCGAGGGCGGGGCGTTGAGTATTCTCGTTTGTGGGACCGTAATCGACGCCCGTCATCGTGACCGTCTGCAGTCCGGCATCCTCCGAGAGGGTCAGGCCGGCGGGGAGCGTAAAGAGCGGCGGGTCGTTCACCGGGTCGACCGTGATCCAGAAGGAGCGCGTGGTCTGGCTGATTCCGTCGCTCACCGTGACCTCGATCTTGGCGCTGCCAAACTGGTCGGCGAGGGGCGTGACGCCCAGAACGCCGTCGGTGTTGGGACTGGTGTAGGTCACGACGGGATGCGGGACGACGTCGGGATTCACCACCGTCTGAGCCACTAAAGAAAGCGTCTGAGCTTCGTTTGGAGCGCCGCTGGTGATGCCGCTGAGGAGCATGGTCTGGGTGGGGGCGTCCTCGGGAATGGTCCGGTCCGCGATGGCATCCAGTGTCGGTGCATCCTCGATGGGGTTGACGGTGACCGTGACGCCGGCTGTGTCGGTGAACCAGCCATCGCTGACGACGTAGGTGAAGGTGTCCTCACCGTGGGCGTCCGGCGAGGGGGTGTAGACGACCCGGTTGGTGTCGATGACGGCGGCGCCATGCGGTGGCGTCGTGACGCTCGCCAGGACGAGGGTCTGCCCCTCGGGATCGGTGTCGTTGGCCAGCACGTCGATGATCACCGGGACGTCCTCGTCCGTCGTCGCTGTATCATCCTGCGCCGCGGGAGGATTGCCCGCGCCCACGCTGACCGTGAGGGTCGCCGTGTCGGTCAGGAACCCGGGGTCACGCACGATGTACGAGAAGACGTCGAGTCCGTTGAAGCCGGCATCCGGCGTGTAGGTGACGACGGTGCCGTCCGTGTCGGCACTGCCGTTCGATGGCGTCCCGACCGCGTCGATCGTCAGGTCGTCCCCATCGGGGTCGCTGTCGTTGGCCAGCACGTCGAGGACGTTCCCGCTGCTTTCAGGCGGCACGGCGAGGTAATCATCCCCGGCTATCGGGTTACTCTTGTTGTTCAACCAGACCCAGTTAGGCTCCACCTCTCCCCCGTTTGCCACGAAGATGTCGAGATCACCATCACCGTCCAGGTCACCTAGTGCGGTGTCCTCGTTGTAGGTATTCCCCACCAGGGTTTGACCGCTGTCGGCAAAAACGCCGGTGCTGTCGTTCAGCCACACGTAATTGGCCTCATCGCCGTTTGCCAGCAGAGCATCCAGATCGCCGTCACCGTCCACGTCCCCCAACGCCACAGCCTCGGTGTAGGTCCCAAGGAGGCTCTGCCCGCTGTCGGTGAAGGTGCCGCTCCCGTCGTTGAGCCACACGCGATTGGCCGCATTGACGTTTCCGGCGAGGGCGTCAAGGTCGCTGTCGCCATCGATGTCGCCGAGCACCGCGGTCCGGGTGTCCGAGTTGCCCAGGGCCTGCCCGCTGTCGGTGAAGGTGCCGCTGCCGTCGTTGAGCCAGACGCGATTACCGGCATCGCCATCCCCGACGAAGGCGTCCAGGTCACCATCACCGTCCATGTCGCCCAGCGCGACGCTGCCGGTCGCACCACTCCCCAGGGCCTGTCCGCTGTCGGCGAAGAGACCTGCGCCGTTGTTGAGCCACACTTTGTTAGCGTGCCCACCGAACGGGTTGCCATTTCCGACAAAGGCATCCAGGTCGCCGTCCCCGTCCACGTCGCCCAGCGCCACCGCGACCGTGGCACCGCTGCCGAGGGCCTGCCCGCTGTCGGCGAAGGCGCCGCTGCCATCGTTTAGCCAGATGACATTGGCCTGGAGGGCGTTTCCGGCAAAGGCGTCCAGGTCGCCGTCGCCGTCCAGATCGCCCAGGGCAAGAGCACGTGTACGTGAGATGCCGAGGGTCTGACCGCTGTCAGTGAAGGTGCTGCTGCCGTCGTTAAGCCAGACGCGATTGGGCGCACCGGCGTTTCCGACAAAGGCATCCAGGTCGCCGTCGCCGTCCACGTCCCCCAGCGAAACGTCAGTGCTGTAGTAGGTGCCCAGACGTTGGAAAGAATCGCTGAAGACACCGGTGCCGCGGATCGCCCGGGCCCGGAGCTGCCAGACCGTCGGTGCGATGGGGCCGGTTCCATCGACGAGGCTCCGCGTGCCGGTTGTCGCGCTGGCATGCACCAGCTCGCCCGGCTTGAGGGGCTGGGCTGGCGTGAGGGAGATGGTGCCGCCGTCGACGGTGTAGGTTTGGGTCAGCAACCCGGTCTGTGCCGCGAAGACGGCGAAGGTGCGGGTGGAGACGGTGCTGGGATCGATGGCCTCGTCGTAGGCGATGGAGATGGTAGCGGTTGCCGGTGCTGCGTGGCTGTTGGCCGGGGGATCGGGCGTCGGGTTGCCGGGCGCAGTCAGGCGTCGGGCAGGAGGGGCTGCTTTGCCAATCGACGCGAGGAGACCCGCAGTCAGCGTCAAACCAAGCGCGACGGCCAGGCTCACGTTCAGAAGGACGTGTCTAGTTTTCATCTTCGTCACCTCCGCGACCGAGTTCGGCGCGTTCCTCTCCAGCTGTTGAAGACGTGATCGTCCTGTCCCGGAGGAACACGAACAGGGTCTCGAGATCCACAAAGTTGCATCGTTCGCCGGTATGGGGGCTCTCCAATGAGGCCCGCCAATGCGAATGATCGGCGTCGTCAACCTGCCACAGACGGAGCATATAGGCGAGGTAGTGTTTCTCTTCAAGAGCCATGAGATTCCCTCCAAAGGACAGCGTCGGACGGCAACCCACGCGCAGAGAAGGGGGACAGTCGTCTCCAATCGATCTCGGCGTGGACCCAACCTATCCTATCATACCAGTCAAACGTGGGGAAAACGTGGGGAAAGGCCGCTTTGCTAAATGCTCCTGTCTAGCCTATAATTGGCGCAGAGAAAGGGGGAGTAGGGTCGAGCGCAGAAGCCATTGTGCCTGGAGACCAGTCCAGGGGCAAACAACACCAACATTCCCGCGGCAGAGATAAGATGACGCTTCTCTCAATTTCTCTACTTGGTCCGTTTCAAGCCGTCCTGGACGAAACCCCTGTCAGCGGGTTTGAGTCTAACAAAGTACGCGCCCTGCTGTCCTATCTGGCCGTCGAAAGAGGGCGCGTCCATCCCCGGGACGCGCTGGCCGGATTGCTCTGGCCCGGCCGATCGAGTCGAGATGCCCTCCGCAATCTCCGCTACGCCCTCTACAACCTGCGCAATGCTCTCGGCGACCGCACCGCAGATCCGCCATTCCTGCTAATCACACGCCGCACGCTTCAATTCAATCGGGAAAGCAATTGCGACCTTGACGTGGCGGTCTTTGAGGAGCTGGCCGACGAATCGACGATTCCCGACTTAGAGTCCGCGGTTTCCCTCTACCGGGGGGGCTTCCTGAATGGGCTTTTCCTTGAGGATTGCCCGGCCTTCGAGGAGTGGGCCCTGTTCAACCGTGAGCGCTTACAGCGCAAGATGGTCTCGGTGTTGCAGCGCCTGGTCGCTGGCTACGAGCGGACGGGAACCTATGACCAGGCCCGGCTCTACGTTCGGCGACAACTCGAGTTGGAGCCCTGGGATGAGGGGGCACACCGTCATTTGATGCGCCTGCTAGCGCTGGAAGGCCGACGCGGCGCAGCTCTGGCGCAGTATGAAACGTGTCGGCGCCAACTGCGGGAGGAGCTGGCCGTCGATCCGGCACCCGCCACGACTGCGCTCTATGAGCGGATCAAGATCGGCGAGCTCGAGAAACCGTCTCGGGTTTCGGGGGGCCGATTGAAGGGACCGACCGGTAGCTCGAAGGTGACCGGGTCGTCAGCGCCACTTGTGGCGCGGGAGCGAGAACTGGACCGTCTGAACCAGCTTCTGGACGACGCCCTCGTGGGGCAGGGGCGGGTGGCGTTCGTCACCGGGGAGGCTGGAAGCGGCAAGAGTGCGCTGATGAACGCGTTCGCCCGGCGGGCGATGGCGGCGCACGACGATCTGATCGTGGCCAGCGGAAACTGCAGCGCCCAGGTCGGTATTGGCGATCCCTACCTGCCCTTCCGGGAGATCCTGCAGATGGTGACCGGCGATGTCGAGGCCCGACGCGCTGGCGGGACGGTGAGCAGGGAACACGCCGAACGGCTGTGGGCTGTGTTACCCACGGCTGCCCGGACGCTGGTGCGGGATGGGCCGGATCTGATCGGGCGGTTCGTGCCCGGTGAGCCCCTGACGCTGCGGGTCGAGGGAAGCGGAGCGGCGAAGGGCCTCGATCTTCAGAAGGCCGATTGGTACGTGCGGCTGAAGGAACTGGTGGGGCGAGGCGCCGGGCCGGTGGGGGCGTCCACCGTGATCCCACGGGAGGCCCTCTTTGAGCAGATCACCCGGGTACTGAAGACCCTTTCCGAGCATCATCCCTTGCTTCTGACGTTGGACGATCTGCAATGGGCGGATTCGGGCTCCGTCAATCTGCTCTTCCATCTGGGGCGGCGACTGATGGGGGGGCGCTTGCTCATCGTGGGCGCTTATCGCCCGGGCGAGGTGTCCTCAGTCCACCTCCTACAGAGTGTGGCCAATGAACTCCAGCGCCGACTGGGCGACATCCAGGTGGATCTAGATCGAGCCGAGCGGAGAGGGTTTGTGGATGAGCTGCTGGACAGCGAGCCCAATCGCCTGGGCGAGACGTTCCGGGAGACGCTCTATCGACACACTGGCGGGAATCCCTTGTTCACGGTTGAGCTGCTGCGAGGGCTACAGGAGCGGGGTGAGCTGGTTAGGGACGGGGCCGGCCGGTGGGTGGAAGACGCGCCTTTGGACTGGGAGCGGATGCCGGCGCGGGTGGAGGCAGTCATTGCCGAGCGGCTAGGTCAATTGTCGCCCGAATCCCGGAGGGTCTTGAGGATCGCCAGCGTGGAAGGGGAGATCTTCAGCGCCGAGGTGGTGGCCCGCATCCTGGGTGTGGAGGAGAGGGGCGTTGTCCGGTGGCTGAGCGGGCCCTCGAGCAATGGGCGTCGGTTGGTGTATGCACACAGCCTGCAACGCGTCGGCAGGGTGCGCCTATCCCAGTACCGTTTCCGACACTCTCTGTTTCGGGGGTATCTGTACCAGAATCTGGACAGGGTGGAGCGGATGCGCCTTCATCAAGGGGTGGGAGAGGCTCTAGAGGCGCTGTACGGAGAAAACGAGGGTCCGGCGGCGGCCCAGATCGCTCATCACTTCGAGGCGGCGGGGATGACGGACCGGGCTGTCGATTACCTGCTCCAGGCAGGGAATCGGGCTGTGAGGCTCTCGGCTAATGATGAGGCTATCGCGCTCTTCAGCCGGGGGCTGGCGTTGTTGGAGGCGATGCCCCCCTCAGCGGAGCGGGCCCATCGAGAGCTCGATCTACAGCTTGCTCTCGGTGCCCCATTGCTGAGCATGGAGGGATGGGGTGCGACTGAGCGCGCCGAGGCCTGTGACCGCGCTTATGAGTTGTGCCAGCAAACCGGCAGTACCGAGCAATTCCTGCAGGCGATGTTCTCCTCGGCCGACTTGCACAGGGCGCAGGGAGATCTGCAGCGATCGCTTGAGCTGGGGGAGCAGATGCGGGTCTTGGCCCAGCGGAGTGGGGATCCGCGGCATATTGCGCTGGCCCACGCCACACTGGGCGAGACGTGCACGTTTCGCGGCGAGTTTGGCGAGGCTCACGCGCACCTGGATCGAGCTGTGACCGCGGGCGATGCTCAAGCGCTTCATGCGTTGGCCTCCCTCACCGGGCCGAGTCTGGACGTGATGTGTCTGACGTGGGACGCCTGGGCGTTGTGGGCGTTGGGTTATCCGGAACAGGGGGTGGCTAGTGCGAACCAGGCCGTGGCGGCGGCGCGAGGAATAGATCACCCCTTCAGCCTGGGTTTTGCCCTGGCGCTTGGCGGCGCCAGCATCCACGTGCTTCGTCGTGAGTTCGAGATTGCACGGGCGTGGATAGAGGATTTGAGGCCCCTGTCGCGCAGGTGCGACTTGCCATCCATGCAGGCCTGGTTCACCATTCTGCAGGGGTGGAAGGAGGCGATGGAAGGGCAGGGTGGGAAGGGAATCGCGCGGATACGCGAGGGGCTCGCTCTTTGGGAGGACATGGGGGCCCTGACGGGGCGCGTGTTTCAGTTGCTGCTCCTGACGGAAGCGTACCGTCGAGAGGGGCGGGTCGACGAGGGCCTGCGCGCCGTGGACGAGGGGCTAGCGCTCGTCGACGGCATCGGTGAGCGGTGTTTTGAGGCGGAGCTGCGTCGGCTCAAAGGGGAGCTTCTGCTGGCGCAGGGAGGTAGAGAATCCCAGGCCAAGGCACGTTTCCGGCAAGCCATTGACGTGGCGCGTCGCCAGCGGGCAAGGTCGTGGGAGCTCAGGGCGGCGATGAGCCTGTGCCGCGTGTGGCTGCGACAGGGTCGGCGGGATGACGCGCGGCGCCTGCTGGCTGACGTCTACGCGTGGTTCAGCGAAGGGTTCGACGTGCCAGATTTGCGGGAAGCCCGTGCGCTGTTGGAAAGGGATACCTGAGACTTCTCTCCACGCATTGGCAATCGCTGCCTGGGATACGGCAATAACCCCTAAGGCCCCGATGCGGCTGCCCAGCCCAGGGAGATGACGGCAGGCACCTCTCCCGGAAGGCCACGACGATCGTGATTCGGTCCCCGGGGGATTGGGCCGGTAAGGAAGGGTCGGTTTCAGACGCTGACGTCGCCTCCTGCACACCCTGCGGCAGGTCAGGAGACGTCGAAGTGGCGGGCACTCTCGACGTACTCGAGGGATTGGTGCCGGAAGTAGGTGTTGTAGAGCTGAGCGTAGTGGCCGCCCCGGGCCATCAGCCGGTCGTGGGTTCCCTCTTCTATGATGCGACCGTGGTCCATGACCAGAATGCGGTCGGCGTGCTTGACGGTCGAGAGCCGGTGAGCGATCACGATGGCGGTGCGGTCGTTCATCACGGCCTCTAGCCCCTCCTGGATCTGCATCTCGGTGAAGGGATCGACGCTGGCGGTTGCCTCGTCGAGGATGAAGATAGCGGGGTCCTTGAGCAAGACGCGGGCCAGGGCGACGAGTTGCCGCTGTCCCATGGAGAGATTCGCCCCCCGTTCCCCCACGTCGGTCGCCAGCCCGGCGGGTAGATCGGCGAGCCAGTCCCCCTCTGAGATACGCTTCGCGGCCTGACAGATTTCGTCCTCGCTGGCCTCGGGCTTGCCATAGCGGATGTTGTCGGTCACGCTCCCGGAGAAGAGGAACGGCTCCTGCGGGACGACGCCGATGTGGCGTCGGTATTCCTGGAGGCCGAGCCGGCGGATGTCGTGCCCATCGACGAGCAGCTCTCCGTCCTGGAACTCGTAGAAACGGGAGATCAGGCGGACGACGCTGCTCTTCCCAGCGCCGGTGTGTCCCACCAGGGCGATGGTCTCTCCGGGGGAGATGCGGAGGCTGAAGTCCGGCAGCACGATCTCATTCCCCTCGTAGGCGAAGGTGAGGTCGCGGAACTCGACCGCACCGGCGAGCTGATCGACGGACTCGTCGGCCTCCTGGACGACGCGGGGGTCGGCGTCGATGAGGGCGAAAACGCGCTCCGCGGCCGAGAGGCCGTCCTGGAACTGGCTCCAGAAAGAGGAGATGTTCATGAGCGGCCACCAGAAGAAGCCGACGGCCTGCATGAACAGGTACCAGTTGCCGGGACTGACGCCACCCCGGGTGGCCAGCCCGCCGGCGTAGACGAGGGCGGCGACGCCGGCCCCGGAGGCCATGCCCATCACGGGGAAGATGGTGTTGAGGGTCAGGCCGCGGCGCACGCCCACCTGGTAGGCCTGGGCGTTGTTGTCCGCGAAGGTGTCGTAGATGGCGCGCTCCTGACGGAAGCTCTTGGCGATCATGATGCCGCTGATCGATTCCTGGATCTGGGCGTTGATCTTGGCCGTCACCCGGCGGGCGTTCTGGGTGACGCGGCGCGCCACCCGGCGGAAGCTAAGGGCGATGGCGACGGCGACGGGGGACATGGCCAAGAGCAGGAGGGTCAGCTGGACGTTGATGGTGAACAACCAGATGGCGAGCATCATGACGAGCATGACCTGGCTGAGGAGGTCCATGACCAGGGTAGCGACGGTGGAGAAGTCCTGGGTGTCGGACGTGACGCGGCTGACGATCTTGCCGGAGGGGTGCTCGTCGTAGAAGGAGAGGTCGTGGCCGATGGTGGCCTCGAAGACGTCCTCGCGGAGCTTGAGGACGACGTCCCCGACGACCTGGGCGGAGAACCACTGGCGGATGTAGTTGAAGCCCCAGGCGGCCGTCTCCATCAGGAGCACGCCGCCGGCCATGAGCAGGATGAGCTCGAGGGCGGGACGCTGCTGGATTAGATCGAGGGCTCGGGAGATGAGGATGGGGCCGCCGCTGCCCGCGGCGGAGTTGAGGGCGATCATGAGGCCGACGAGGATCATCTTCCGGGTGTGGGGCCGGAAGTAGCTGACGATGCGCCGGACGAGCTCGCGGTCGCCGTAGGTGCGGTCGTATGATTCGGTGTCCAGGCCGTCTAGTACAAAGCCCATAGGATCGTAAAACGTAAAACGTAAAACGTAAAACGTAAATCGTAAATCGTAAAACGTAATGCGTAAGACGTAAAGCGTGAAACGTAATGCGTGAAGCGTAAGGCTACGGTGGCGGGAGCGGCACGTTCTCTAACAGATTGTTCAGTTCGTCGGCGTCCGGGGCGGTTTGGTATGGAGCACCTTCCTCCCGGAGGGTGCGGCCGCGCTGCTGCGGGATCATGGTCAGGAGCAAGCGGATGATCTCGGTTAGCAGCTGCATGCGGTGTCGCGTGACGTCTTCCTCCAGAATATGGCGTGCTCGGAAGTACCAGTCCCGGCTCTCTCGGGCCGAGCCCAGAGAATACTCGTAGAAACGGGCCCGGTCTCTACCCGTCCCGCGTGAGTACCCCTCGGCTAGATTCGCGCTGATGGAGCCCAGCGCACGGTACAGTTGATCGGAGAGGGCGCGGGTGCGCCGATCCTGCATCAGCCTGGTGACGTCGTGCCAGCCCGGGTCGCCCGCAAAGAGGGCCAGTCGATACGCCTGCATCTTCCAGAGCGAGTCTTTGGTGATGGTCTTCGGAACCGTCTTCTCCCATTCCCGGTGGTTCATCGTGTCCTCACGTTTGACGTTTCACTCTTCCCTAGTCGTAGCGGGCGAAGATGCGGCGGTAGTCTTCGCTGCGGGCCATGAGGTCGTCGTGGGTGCCCTGGTCGACGAGCCGGCCGCGGCGGAGGACGAGGATGCGGTCGGCCCAGCGGATCTGGCTGAGACGGTGGGTGATGATGAAGGTGGTTCTGGGAGCGTCGGGGCGGCCCTTGCTGATGCGGCGCATGGCACGCTGGATCTGATCCTCGGTGGCGCTGTCTATGGCGCTGGTCGAGTCGTCGAGAATGAGAATGCGAGGATCGGTGAGAAAGGCGCGGGCGATGGCGATGCGCTGGCGCTGACCACCGGAGAGGGTGACGCCGCGCTCCCCGATCTCGGTGTCGTAGCCTTCCGGGAAGCTGGTGATGAAGTCGTGGGCCTGGGCCGCCTGAGCGGCCTCTTCAATGGCCTCCTGGTCCGCGTCGGCGCAGCCGAAGGCGATATTCTCGGCCAGGGTGCGGGAGAAGAGGAATACGTCCTGTTCGATGGTCGAGATTTGCGAGCGGAGGGACTCCATGCGCCAGTCGCGCACGTCGACGCCATCCACCAGCACGCGGCCGCTGCCGGCGTCGAAGATCCGGTTGATGAGCCGAGTCAGGGTCGTCTTTCCCGAGCCGGTCTGGCCCACGATGGCGATGGTCTCGCCCGGACGGGCGGTGAACGTGACGTCGGTGAGCACGGGTTTGCCGTCGTAGCTGAAGTCGACGTTCTCGAAGACGACCCGGCCCTCGATGGGCCTGGCGACGCCAGCCTCGTTCTCGTCGAGCTCCGTCTCGGTGTTCATCAGCTCCAGGATGCGACGCGCGCCGGCGACGCCGAGCTGGACGAGATTGAAGGAGAAGATCGAGATGAAGGTGGGGAAGCGGAGGGTGCCCATGAGTCCGATGAAGGCCACGATCTGTCCGAGGGTGATCCCCTCCGCGCGCCACAAGAGCATGGCGTGGAGGAACCCGCCGGCCCAGCAGAAGGCGAAGACCAGCATAGGCCAGTACAGGGCCTGGATCTTCCCCTGTCGGACGAAGATGTCGCGGAACTGACGGGCGTCGCGAGCGAACCTCAACCACTCGCGCCGTTCCTGGGCGTTGGCCTTGACCACCTCGATGCCGGCGATGGCCTCGGCGAGCCCCGCGTTCATCTCGCCGAACCGCTCCCGCTGGACGAGGCTGACGGGCTTGAGGCGCCGGTTGTAATCGGCTACGGTGAGGGCCCAGAGGATGACGAAGATGAGCGGAGCGAGGAGCAGGCGCCAGTTGAGCTGGGCGATGAGCGCGATAGGGACGACGATGGCCATGGCCGAATCGATGATGAGCATGAGGCCGGGGCTGAACATCAGGTTGAGCTGGCGCACGTCGTTGGTGGCGCGGGCCATGATATCTCCGATGCGCTGTTTGCTGTGGAAGGTCTGGCTCTTGCCCAAGAGGCTAACGTATAGCTCGTCCCGGGCGTCGCGTTCGATACGCTGGGCGAGGAACTCGATGGAGAAGTTGCGCAGGAGGCCGGCTATCCCCTGCCCGATCGCGGCGGCGGCCACCCCCAGGGCGATAGCCAGGAGGGCCGAGCGCTCCCAGCCGGGGGTGGTGACGAGATCGAACCCCCGGCCGACGAGTATCTGACGAAAGCTGTAGGCCCAGTTGTTGAGGGCTGCCGTGAGGATCGTGCCCAGGGGGAAGATGGGGTAACGGATGGCATGGGAGATGATCCAACGCACCGGACTGGAGCGGTTGTAACGATGCTCGTCTTCGAGGCTGAACTCGCTCTTGGCCAAAGACGTCTCTCCAGGCTAGAGATCGACCCGCCCGAAGGCGCGGAGGGAGGTGAGGGTCTCCAGCGTCAGATGGCCCTGCCATTCGCGCCTCGCCACCTCCCATGCGTCGGGATAGAAGTCGCCCCACGTCCAGGTGGGCTCCCAGGTCCCCTCCGGGCCCTGGTGGTCGACGACGTAATCGAGGTGGGTCTGGAGGTCGTCTCCCAGCACGTCGACCACGGGAGTCTCAGGAGAAGGGGCGATCTTGAGGGGCGTGGGGCAGTATTCGCTCCACGCCTCGGGGTCCCGGCAGACGATGTGGTCCGTCAGGTGGCGGAGCCGGGGTGTCAGACGATCCTTGAAGCGCTGCGGGAGAGAGGCGGTCTCCAGAAGATCGAGGGCGTAGCGGAGGGTGTCGCCGCCGCCCGCGAAGGCATCGTCGTCCAGGGCCTCCACGGCGTCGACGGTGTCATCGGTCACGGCATCGAGCCAGTCGGCAGGCACGAGGGCTGAGTAGTGGTGGAGCAGGCCGACGAGTTGCGCCCGGGGGACGATGAGAAAGCCGTCGAAGGTGCCGGCCAGGCTGCCGTCCTCGTCGTGCCACCAGGGGGCGTGAGGGTGGTCGTTGGCGTCGCGCGGGATTGCGCGCCACACCCGGGCCTGCTCGTCGAAAGTGTCGCGCAGGTACTGGACGGCCCCGGTCACCTGCGGGTGCTCCGGCGAGCGTCCAAGCTCTTTTAGCGCGGACAGGGCGATGCCCGTCGCCAGGGCTGAGGAGCTAGGGGTGCGGACGTCGGGCTCCAGGGCGTGTCCGAATCCGCCATCGTCGTTCTGATACCGAACGAGCTCGGTAATCACGTGCTCGGCGGGGGCGTTCTCGAAGCGATGCTCGAACAAGGCCCGATCGAGGGGTCTGGCCTCGGTCTTCAGGAAGTGGCGGGCGCGGCGGAACTGCTCAGAGCTGAGTCGTTTCATAGGATCCTCCAGGTCAGATGCAGAACCTGTATCTTACAGCGAAGCTCTGATCTCGTCCAGCACGGGGCAGGCCTCTGTTGCCTGGGCGAAGAAGCTCTCGA